>Ga0099824_1008590_pt1 | contig 13007 bp, 6 predicted proteins | sample SiratrowhiteBW_FD_76837 | JGI IMG/M metagenome (GOLD analysis project Ga0099824, IMG submission 76837) | Root nodule microbial communities of legume samples collected from California, USA - Siratro white BW | ecosystem: Host-associated > Plants > Roots > Nodule | place: USA: California... | reverse complement strand
TGCCTTATCTTGTTTTTGGTTTTCCATAATTTTCCTTTAATAAATTATGGTGGCGACTCCTCTGTTTTGAAAAAGAAAATTATTTTTTTGTTCGCCGTCCCCGTCGTGACTCCGGTTGTGACAAAAAGTAAAAGATATATCAGATGGACTATGCTCCCTGATGTATCTGGCATTAATAAACTTTCGATTAATGTCAAGATGTGGACCCGTGCATGTTGTGCTACCATAACATCGTCAACATCATCTGGAAGGTCCTAAAATTCACTATTAAGCCAAGATAATTTTATGCTATCTCCCTTGTATGTCGTTTCAGGTGGTACAGAACCTAAAAGGTCGTCGCATAAGGGAATAAGGTCACCGTTACTAACACCAATTATCGGTTCCCCATTAATAGGAAGACCGAGCTGGATCGCCACATCTTCCAATGTAATTGTTGTCTCTCCAAGTGGTAGATGAAATGTGTGTTTTTGTTCTCCACCTCTCAACTAAGGTAGTGATCAAGTGATGATTAATCTCTATATGGGTTAGTGTGAGGAATTGTCCAAATCCAGCATGATGGATTAAGTGTTTTACACGGTCATCGAGTCTATCGTTGTGCTTCGTGTAATAAATTGTATGTTGTCGAGGGTGAAGTAATCTTTCGTTGCCCTCCCAAATTGCTTTCCTCACTTGCTTTTGTTGAAGCTACAATAGAGACATGTCAACTATAAGATGTTGATTATATGTTATTGCTATAGAAACCTCAAGATGAGAGCAACTAGTCAAAGGGGTGTATATATTAAATAGGGGTGCATGTATTAAAAAAGGGTACAAGTAGTAAACGGGGTGCATATATTAAATAGGAGGTGCAACTAGTAAAGAGGAATGCATGTATTAAATAGGAGTGTAACTAGTAATCCGGGGTTGTATGTATTAAAGAGGGGGTGCAAGTAGTAAACAATGGTGAATATATTAAATAAATAGGGAGTACAACTAATAAAGAGGTGGTGTATGTATTAAACAGAGGGTGGAACTAGTAAACCGGGGGTGTATGTATTAATAGAGGGGTGGAAGTAGGAAACAGGGCGTGCATATATTAGATAGCGGGTGGAAGTAGCAAAGAGGATGTATTTAATATAGGGTACAAAGAAGGGTGCATATAATACACATAAAGTGCAACTAGTAAACTTAGATGTATATATGAAAGAGGAGGTGCAAATATAAACATCGGGTGCATATATTATATACTCCATTGATTTTCATCCTTAAGTTTTACCAAACTACACGCATGTAACTATTTCATACGATTTAACAAAAAAATCGTGATAATAACTTTGCTAAGTAATCTTAAGATACAATAATTTGCACTCAGAACTATTTAAAATAACGTAAAAATAAAATTTTTAAATATTGACGTTTTAATTAAAACGACAACAATGTCTGTTAAAATAAAAATATTACAAAATTATTCATATATATTGATTGAATAAAAATTTATTATTGCTTGAGAAAAATCAAATAAACCAAAATTGTGTTTTGTTTGTATTTGTAGAACCATTAGTACTTTTACTGTATATCATTTTCCCTAGTTACAAAGATCTACAACACGGTTGAGAAACTAAATAATTTATTTACTTTGATTAAATTAGCAGTTAAAGAGAAAAGAAAATTAATTATTTATATCACTTTAACTTACGCAGAATAAAATTTAATTATATATATTCAACTAATTAAATCATAAATTAATAAAATTAAGTAATTTTATTGGACATCTTTCTTCAAACTAATGTCAACTTCGAACTTGTACTTCTTCCACCACTATTTTTTTTTTTATGAAGGTCAATATTTTTAATATAATTATTTATAAAAATTGTTTAAATACCGCTTCTTAACATAAAGATAAATGTAGTATTTGACGTTGACTATATAAATAAATAAAGTAATCTTGGTAATGTAAGTGTTCTTTGTTTCATCCTTTACTGTTTCTTTTTCAATATATTATATTAAAAACAATAAAGTAGTTATTGTTGTTTATTAACGTAAAAAAAAATAAAATTGGAAATCCATTCTATACGTTTTGTTTTTCAAATGTACGAAGAGAAAGAAAGAAAAAATTTAAAAAGGAAAAGAGAAGAACTGGAAATATAATAAACAGAGTATTTTGATAATTTTTTAAAAATATAATCATTTAATAAAATATTTTAAAAATACTTTTATTTTAATAATAATAATAATAAAATTTTAAATACAGTGGAACAATTCAAATATAAAAAACTAAACAAATTTTAAAAAGAAAAACTGAAAAACTAACATTGGATTGTGAAAGAAAGGAGTCACTCCTTGATACAATTAAAACTTAGAAGAAATCATGGGACATTATCATTCATAAAAAAAATAAAAAATGAGATATTTTAATAAATATTGTCATTTTTGAGTAGTTATTATTTTGAGTTAATTATGGGCACAATCACTTTCTAATCATTGAAAGGTGCAACAAACAAAGAAAGGAAGAGTAGTCTATAATCTTTATAATTTTTAATGTACCCATCAACAAAGTAAAATACCTATCAAAATAAAAAAAATCACATGAGATATTTAGACTGTCCGCTCTCAAATTCAATATATTATCGGGTTCATATTTATCAGACATAATAACTTACTTTACATATAGTCAAGGAAAATTTTTAAAGTTACCTCAGAGATGATGAATATCTATCACAAATATAACTTTAACTCATGACGATTGGTGCTACACAAAGCTTTAAGATGCTCTTAAGAACTGAACCGTGAAATGAGATGTGAAGTGAAATGTCAAGTGAACTGGAAACGTCAATGAGAAGTGTGTAATGAAAGAATCCTATGAGTGACTTAAATAAGAAAGCTTTGTGTTGAATTCAATTAAAAAAGATGCAGTGAAGTTTGAATTCAAATAATGCAGTAATGTGGCCAAATTGAATCAGTGCTAAGTGTACCAAAATTGTGTTGATAATTCAGGAATCAGTGTTACAAAATCATGCTATATGCCTACAACTCTACTACACAATCTTCAAACAACTGAAAAATTTACCTACAAATACAACACGTGTGAGATTCTTGTTGAATTGAGGCAAGTTTTCTTTGCATTTTGTGCAGTGCAGGGGATCTATGGTCGTTCAATCATTCACTGGTTTTTTCGAGTGGGAGGCAAGCTTCTGCGCAGGGGACCCGCTATTGCATCAAGGAAAGAGGGGATAAAAATTAGGGTTGCATTAAAGTTGTGCGATGTAGGCACAACTCCTTTGGCCAAAAATGAATTAAAGTTGTGTCGCGTGGTTATGACTCCTTTGGCCAGAATTGCATAGAAGTCGTGCCAACGTGGCATGACTTTAATCCATTTATGGCCAAAGAATTTATGCTTATGTGACATGAATTTAACATATTTCTGGCCAAAGGCGTGACACAACTTTTGTATATTATAATTTTTAAATTTTTTTTGCACTACACGAGATATATATACAACAATAAATGCTATTAAACGAAATCACATTGCTTGTTCACTTCACTTTACATAACATTTTGTTCCTCCAATTCAATATCAAACTATCTCATTGAATACCTATTTGAAATCTATCTCATTGAATACCTATTTGAAATCACAAGTTCTATGGATCATTTTCACGATGTCAGCAGTTTTACAATGCCTGAGGAAGAACCAATTATCCGAGACATGATTGTCAACACCCAATTTTGTCCAAGCAAATAAAATTATTTTCTTAAAACAAAAGAAAACAAAAGGAAAAAGAAAAAAGAAAATAAAAGATAATCTTTTATTTTAAAATAAAAATATGTATGTTATAGTTACTTTATCATCTAAAATAAAAAAAAAGAGTTTTAGACTCATTTTACTTTTATGAAAATTTTTAATAATATTAAAAAACAAAAAAGACAAAAAAGAAAATTTTGGTCTATTTTAAAATAAATTGTAAAAAATAGAAAAAAAAATAGAAAAGTTGAATGAATGTTAATCCATTGAGGATTCAGTCAGAAAAATAAAAATGATTTGACTAAGGCTCAATTACTACGGGTGTGTCATAAACAAAAAATAGAATTATTATTTACACTCCTCTTTATTAATTTTTTCTCTCCAATTAGTGTCTGCGGCTTATATCTATGCACTTTTCCACTGAGCATTCATTTTGTATCATCTCTCTCATGGTTAATGTCCAATTTTATTATCATTAATGAATTATATTATTCCTTAATGAATTATATTCATTTCTTATTTCTCTCTTGTCCTTTTAGGTGCACTTGTTCAGATCACATATCCTTTTCATTTGCAATACATGGTTCCATTTTTTATTTTAACTGCACATAAAAGAGGGTTAATAAAATTAATTTGTCAGTTTTCTTAATAAAGAGTAATAATTGAAAATACAACTGGAGATGAGAATTGAAAAGTTTGAAAATTTTATAAAATGTCATTCCATTCTTGACTTGAGAGAAAACTTTTTTTTCTGAGGCAAGAAAAGATACACATTTTTTACATTAGTGGAGATGGCAGAATTACATATTATTCACAGACAGATAAGCAAGGAAATATAACACAGAATCCAGTTTGTTCAGGAGCTATAGTCTAGTTTTTACAAATTGGAAAAATTTTAATATCAAATGTTAGTGTTTTTATACTGTGTAATAGATACAAATTGAATGTAAAAATATATATTATATTTAAAGGAGTTGTTGCTTAAAGCACAATTTTTATATCTTTTGAGAGATTGTTGTTTCTGTTACAGTCTCACAAAAAAATCCTAAACCCTATCAAAATAATTTCATACAAAAAAATATAAGCCGAAAAAGAATTCTAAACTCAATCAAAATTCCTATCAAAATCCTTTTAAATATAAAATATAAGTTAAACTGAAATCCTAAACCCTAAATCCTAAATTCTATATACTATGGGAATCTTTGTAAATATAAAATATAAGACAAATAGTAACACCAAACTCAATATAAAATCAATTTAAAATTCAAATCTAATCAAGAATCCAAAATCCCAAAATAGTTAAAAATACAGAGCACCTGTCAAAACCCAAATAGAAAACCATAGAGATCAAAAGAATCACACAAAACAACAAAGAACTAAACAGAACTAACCAGAACCACAGAAAAACAACGAAGAACTAAACAGAATCACAGAAAACCACAAAGAACTAAACAAAATCCATCAGAACTCAAACAGAACCCATCAAAAATACTAATCAAAACTCTAAAATTAAAAGCAAACCTCCATGCCACCGGTGACCACCGCGACACCACCCAAATGTTTTCGTGATCGCCATTACACTACCCATTGGGGCAGCCACCGCCGCTGCCTAGGGTTCATTGCTTCGACAACACTATTGTGAGTTCGCTCTCTCCTTACATCGCATTCACACGCATCACCTCCGAATGCCAACACCTCCTCAAGCCGTCGTCGTCGGTTATTGCCTCGCAGCCATCCCCCAAGCCCAGCAACCAACTTTCTCTTCCGTTGGAAAGGGTTACACCACCAAACTCTTGTCTGCCGAGACTGCAAATCCACCAAGCCACGTCACCTCCACAACCCTACCATGAAGTAGTGCAGCTTGCACCATTAACCACATCGACAACACCTCACCCCTCCACCATTGTGCCTTCCCATCGAATGCCGCCACATCCATGCATCTGGCCTCACCATCATTGCGTGATGGCTCATTTTCCCCATCGAGCCTGGCCAATAGCCTCCATCCACAACGCCTCGCCATAATGTCACGCTACCGACAATGTTGTTATTGCCTTCATCGCCAGTGGACACAGTCTATAACTATGACAATATTACTTGCAATCGTCACCCCTTTGTCACTCCCTTGCATCTTCAACAATCCTAATTTGGTTTAGGCTCAAGGAAGTGGGTTCTAAACCCAAAGGAAAAGGACAACTTCTTCCTGCACCTTCAAACTTTCTTCAGGCACTTTCAATTTTCTTTTTAAATTTCCAAAACTGTCCTGTTTGAAAAGTCCTTTTTGCCCCTATGTATATTTGTTAAAACAACAACAGTGACGGATGGAGGTGCGTATACCAGAACCTCAACTCTCTCCCACAAGTCCTGTCATGCACCTCTGTTATGTTGCCACCGTCTTCCCTCTTCTTTCATGCACAACTACCCCTTCAACTCATCCACCATGCATCAATAGTCTCAACCTTATCTCAACACTCCAAAGCAACCCTCGTTAACCTCAATATACCACCACCCCACCTTCTCTCACATACGCAACCTTAACCACAAGCTGGTGCCTCACTTCCATGGTCACTTTCAGCTCTCGCTTCCCAAGGGCTTTATCGCCTCACCCAAACAGAAGAGGAGCATTCGAGGAGAATAATATTGCTGCTACACATACCAAGAAGATGAAGGTGATGAGAGAGTCTTTGCAGAAGAGTTAAACCATCGCAGACAACGTCGTTAGCCTCACAGGCTTCTGCAACAATCACGCGGTTGAGAATCTCGCTGGCACCCAGTTTGTTGTCACCTAGAGAAGAGGAAAAGCTTTGATGAAGTTGGAATGGGAGAGTCTTCCACAGCAAGGGAAGTAGCAAGCATCAGGTTCATGTGAAGAAGTGCATGAATGATTGAGAGCACAACATGTAGCTCATCATCCACAACATTCAAAAATAAAAACTAAAAGAAAAGAAAGAGGCAACGAGAAGGTGATCAGCCCAAAGCCCTGCCCAAACTCAACTTCATGGAGTCCCTTGAGCCTGTAAGCTCCGTCTCTGACACTTTCCCCGAGGAAGATGTTTCCATTGTCTCATGATGCTGTCCAGGGATTGGTGGAGCAAGACCACCAACGTTGTTGTTGACAATCACGTTGTCTGAGACAAAAGAAGAAGTCTTTGAAAGACCAAGGAGTCACCGTTGCTATCTTGGTGACATGGAGATGCAAGAGTTCTTGAACGAGGCGCCCAATGGAGATGCATGAGTTGAAGCCAATGTTTTGATTTGGAGCAGAAGATAGTTGCATTTGCACTACTGACGCTGGTGAGAAGTCTGCAAAGCCTGGTCCAAAATGCATGCAATAAATAAAGTGCAAAATAGCCTTGAGAAGTCTGCAACGCGTGGTCATCCCCTACATGCCAATCCGGAAGAGATGATTCTGGAATTCATTTTATAATTCCGGAATACGCTTTCCGGAAGTCATTCAGGTTGCAAAGAGTTTTGGAAGAGTTTTGAATGGGCTGTTCCATAATTATCATCCGGATTCGGAGAGAACGGTTTCGAAACAATTCATTCTATAATTAATATTTTCATTTGAAAAGAGTTTTGGAATAAATTGTTCTGGAATAGCCTATTCTAGAACTCTTTTTAAAAGAAAACATTAGTTCCGAAATAGACTATTTCGAAACTGTTATCCAAATCTATATAATAGTATCGAAACAACTCATTTCGGAACTATTTTCAAACGAAATCCAAACACCTCCAAATCGCAGAATCGAACAAAACCCACCAAATTCCACTAGAAAGCGTTCAATAAATCATCTATACTTCAAATGCATGACAAATATATAAATGTTGGTGGACAACGAAAGCAAATCAGTGATGATCATAGCGAACGAAATCCTGGAGGTGCAGTTGCAAATGTGAGAGTGGAGGTGTGTTGTTGTATTGTGTATCATAAAACGGTTTATGGTTCACAGGGCAATATGGTCTGGGCAATTTTAATTTAGGGATAATTTCGACATGTTTTTAAAATTTCGAGGTGCCTGGAGAAACATTTGAAGGTGCATGAAGAAGCAATCAAGGAAAAGGTTAAAAAGGTTGGTAACTTTGGGCTTTGGCCCAACAGAATCCTATTTGCACCTCCCACTCATCTACATGCACCATTATCACATTTGTTTTTTCAAAAAAAACAGAAGGGCTTGGGGCTCAATAGGTTTAGTTTATAGTTTTAGTTATAACATCAATTTTTTTTTTTTTTTATGTTTTTTTATGTCTGCACTTTCTTTTTTTTATCTTTAGTTTTTGACCACTTTAATAGTCTTTTATTTTGCTAATTTAAATTTTATTTTTTAAAAGGTATATAAATTTTTAAATGTTTTTTTCTTGTGCTTTATTTTAATAAAATTCTATTAAGTTTTTAAGATATTTCTAAAAATGATAAATTTTGGAAAATTAAAAAATATAAAATTTTCAAAAAGCAAAAAAAAAATATATTAAACATCATCAAACTAATTTTCAAACTATAACTACATGATTCCTAATTTTTCTTCGTGGAAATACATAGAAGCAAGGTAAATGTTTGTCAGGTCCCTAAAATAAAAAAAAAATAAATTTTATAACTAGAACTATATAAACCCTGTTTTTCTTTACGAAAATACGTAGAACAAGGTCAATCCTTTTCGGGAAAAAAATAAAAATGTATTTTCTTTGTTTATTTTTACTAATTATGTTTATTTTATTCTCATTTTTGTTTCTCTTTTTATTTATTTGTTTTCATTTTATTTTATTTTCCTCTTTGTTTATTTTTACCTCTTAGTTTTATTTTATTTGCATCTTTGTTATTTTTATTTATCCTTTATTTGTATTTGTATTTCCTTTATTTTATTGACATTTTTTCATCTTTGTTTATTAATATTTGTTTATTTTATTATTTTTGTTTGCATCTTTTATTTGTCTTTATATTTTTATTGTAAAACCACACTCATTTTTCTTATTTGATTAAAGGTAACGTCTTAGGACGAGTGTTGTGGGGGTGCTAACACCTTCCCCACGTGTAACCAACTTTTGAATCTTAAATTTGGTTTGCAGACTATTTCTTATTTTTGGGTTTTCTATAGTTTTCCAATAATAAACTATAGTGGCGACTCCAATTCTCAATTTATTGTTTTTTAAATTGTTTTTATCCATCGTCTTCTCCGCCTTCGCGATCCCTGTCGCGATAATGATAATTAATTCTGGCTCAGAACATGAAGATCCTGATGTCAAAGACATGGAAGACGATGCGCCTGCAAACACCATTCATCCATATCAGTCAAATACCACAACAATAAAGAATATAGAATATGAGCTTGAAGAGCACATGGGTTTCAGTTCCAAAGACTCAATGATATTTGTAATCAGACAGTTCCACATTAAGCAAGGGTACAAATTCGTGGTTGTTAAATCAAAGACAGACAAATATGTCGTTAGATGCATTGACTATAATAACGGTTGTCAATGGCGACTTCGAACATCTTACTCCAAAATTAGAGACCAATGGGAGATCAAGCGAATTGAAGTGCCCCACACTTGTCTGTCAACTGTAATGTCACAAGATCACGTGAACCTTGATTCACACCAAATTATATCAATCATGGTCAATTCAGTAAGGGAAAATCTCTTGATCCCAATAAAAAGTTTGATTGCATAAATAAAAAACCAGTATGGTTATAGTGTCATGTACAAAAAAGCCTGGACAACAAAGCAAAAGTCTATTGTCATAGAATTCGGCGATTGGGAAAACTCTTATAATTATCTTCTAAGATGGTTGCAAGCTTTACAAGAAAGTCTTTTTGGAACAATTGTACAGTATATCACTCGACCAGTTGTTTTTGACGGTGTAAAAGACAACTCCTATCAAATATTAGAGCATGTCTTCTGGGCTTTTAAATCTTGTATTGACGGGTTTAATTATTGCAAGCCCATTGTCCAAGTTGATGAAACCCTTTTAACTAGCAAATATCATGGAACTTTGTTAACCACAATAAGTCAAGATGGGAACCACAACGTATTTCCATTGACTTTTGTAATTTTTGAAGGAGAAACAAAGGAGGCCACGATATGGTTCGTTTAGTTATTGTGTGCATATGTCACGCCCCAACCAAATGTTTGCCTCATAGCTAACAGATGCTTATCGATTCTATCAACATTACAATCTCCAGAGATTGGTTGGGAAGCACATGGGTTGCAATTAGTATTTTGCATCTAGCACATTGCCTCAAACTTCAATAAGAAGTTTAAAAATGTTGAGCTTAAAAGACAACTAATTAACATGGGTATGTATCTTCCTTAACTTCCTTTTTATACATATATTATCTGAGTGTACTGATTTTTGTAATTTAAGTGTCAAATTATGTGCTAGGTTATGAAATGAAACAACTCGGACTTCAAGCCAAGTTATCTGTATTGCGAGCAGAATTCTGCCAAGCTACTTCGTGGATAGATCGCATACCACTAGAAAAATGGACTCAGGTCTATGACGGCGGTAAATGATATAACCATATGACAACTAATATGGATGAATGCATGGATTCTATCTTGAATGGAGCACAATCCTTACCCATCTGGGCTCTTGTTAAAACAACCTTTCAAAGAACGAATTCATGGTTTTTGAGCGAGGTACCAAGGTAACATCTATGATAGCAAGTGTTTATCAATTTCCTGAAGATATTGCTACTTCACTTAGGAAAAATCAACATCAATCTGCCATGTCATGTCTAGAGATTTAATCCAGACAATACAAAATTTGATGCTCAAGAGATCGCCTCTCTCCATCTTCGATGCCGACCTATGCCATTTAAAGTCAAATTGAATGAATGGTGGTGTGACCGTGGGGAGTTTCAAGCTCTCTAACTACCTTGTCCTTATGTCATCGTAGTTTGTTCCTATTGTCACTTCAAATTATTGATGTTTGTTGATCCAGTTTACACTCTCCAGAATATTTACAAGGCTTATCAGATGTCATTTCATTCACTGTAGAATGAAGAATATTGGTCTACTTATAATGGACCAAATTTCATTCCAGATCCTCATATGATACGTAAAACATATGGAAGAGCAATAACTACACGTATCCATAATGAAATGGATGAACCAATCAACAAACCAAAAAAATGTTCTTATTATAAGAATGAAGGACACAATAGGACATTGTCCATATCGACAATAAATTATGTTCATTTATAAAAAAAATATTCTACAATGTAATAATATATTTTTCATTATTTATTTTTAAATTATTTTATTTTTATTTATCACATTTTAAAATATAAAATTGTGAAATAAATTTATGATACACTATTTCAATTCATACTTATGGTTCTGCTTACAACTCCTCAATGCACAAGTCAATAACATGTTTTGTTTTTTTCTTCCTTTTTTTAGACTCTCTCAGCTGCTGATCTCGATGACCCTAAAATGTCAGCTTTGGTAACATCAAAGATAAGAAAGTTCCATAATCTTCACATGCCTGGTGCAAAGAAAGCTTAGATTTGGCACAAATTGAGGTGATTATTGGTTAGATCAGTCTTAAAATCCTTTTTCATTACTATGCTGAATATTAAATACTGTCTCTTGTGCTATTTAATAGGAATTGGATTGGTCAAGCCAAAAGTATGTGCTCTCCAAGGGATATAAATATTTTTGGCTTGGACAATCTGGATGACGAAATAAACACCCTAAAGAAGAAGTTATCCGAAGGATATGAAAAGATTGGCTTTTGTCATAATGATATACAATATGGTAATATAATGATGAAGGAGGAGACAAAATTAATCACTATAATTGTAAGTTATGATCATATATTCTTTGCCTTTGGTATTAGCGGTCTTTAATTTTTTCTATTTAATCAATCTGATTGCCAAATACTTCAAAATTTGTGCATGATAATAATACTTACAAACACTTTTTGTATCCGCGTTGGGCATACAAAGAGAATACCACTTTACAGGCTCCTTTGACTATAAAGAGTATGCAAAGGCAGAGATTTCAGAAATACTGGTTAAGGAAGGCTAATTTATTAGACTCACTAAGCATTGTTTCACTAAACGAACTCTGAATGGATCTCAGTCATCTTTCATGTGATTTTGCTTCAAATGTCTTACTGAAGTTTAGTTTTAATATTATAGTATAGTATATATATAAATAACACCTAAGATATGATATGCATAATCTTATATGTAAATTTATTTAATTACCAAGAATGTGTAATGTTTATCAATATGTGTCTTTTGGAGTTGAGTTAAGGGATATGTAGTTTATGTATCATTTGCCATAATGATGTAATATGCATATACAAAATAGATGGATTTGTCTTCTCATTTTTATACATTCAGGCTATGATATGAAATTACTCACTCAGACTTCATTTGCCTATGGTGTATAGAATATTGATAAGCGTTAATTATTAGTGATTTTATGCAATATTTTGTGTTCATTTTGTTATTAATTTATTTGATTCTGTTATTAATTTAATTAAGTCTTGATTTTATTTCGTATTAATTATTAGTTTGATTTTATGAAAATTTGGTATGATTTTGTTATTCAATTATGTTTAATTAGAGATTTTGTTTCCTTTTATTATTTATTTTATTGTTTAAATCTATTTTAATTAGAGATTTTGTTATTGATTCTGTTTCAATTAGAGATTTTATTTTATTTATTATTGATTTTTTCTATTTAATGTGTTTTATTGTGGAAAGATAAATTTTTGTTGAAAATTAGGTTAAATCTAAAGGGAGAGAGATTAGAGGCGCTGGAATCGAGGAAAGGAGAAAAAAAAGAGCATAAGTGACTTTTCGTTTAAGCTAAACGCACAGCCTGGGCTAAAACTCACTTAATGTCCATCATGCGTGAAAACCTAAATTGGAGATGTCAATGTTACTGAAGGCCTGACTTACGAAATAACGGCTGCACTTTAACCCAATTCAAGGGGGGCGAAAGTTATAAAAGAGAGTCTAGGTCAAACGTATCTGGGGATCCATCATCTAGCACTCTTTGGAGACTTGGGAGGCAGCCGTTGTGATCAAGATCTCTTCTTTTCTTTTTCTTTGTAATTTCATGGGTACCATGCATAGCTAAGTCTCTTACTCTTGGGATTGGATGTAAATTCTCTTCTTCAAATGCACTCTTAATCTTAGTTTGATTTCATTTAATTCAATACCTCTGTTTTACGTTTCATTTCTACTTTGATTTATTTTAGATTTCTTATTGTGACTGGAAAGCACTTTTCGAAATCAGAACTAAACGTAAATGCACTGCATGTATAAGTTTAGGGATG
>Ga0099824_1008588_pt1 | contig 13008 bp, 6 predicted proteins | sample SiratrowhiteBW_FD_76837 | JGI IMG/M metagenome (GOLD analysis project Ga0099824, IMG submission 76837) | Root nodule microbial communities of legume samples collected from California, USA - Siratro white BW | ecosystem: Host-associated > Plants > Roots > Nodule | place: USA: California... | reverse complement strand
AAACGTAAACATCATACCGTTCATCTTATTCGCCCCCGTCTGGTTTAATTAAAAAAACACACCAATGCATTTTTTTTTTTTTTTTATAGTATGTATCATTATTTAGCACGCACACTGTCAAAGATCAATTTTTACACCATTTTAATTTACTTATAATGTCAACTAATAAATATTTCAAATAATTATTAAAAAATCAAAATATACGTGGTAGAGTTGGAAAATATAAAAAAAAAGAAAAAGAAATGATAGAGTTAAATCTAAAAGTTTTGATGTAGTAAAGTGGAATTTAGATCATATGATATGTGTAATGAATAATTTAGTGCAGAATTTTCAAGGCGGGCTTGACTTTGAAATTTGAATTCCATTTCATGTACCTACAATTTCACCGACATATATTTCTCACGTCAACCATATTATTTTAATAATAATAATAATAATAATAACTTATTATTATTTTAAAAAAAATAATAAATGGAGTGACACGTTCTTCTTATCTTGTTTAGGAGTATAGTCCAATGCTAGCTCTGAAGTATATAATAAGGAAGCATATAATAAGGACGTGTTGAAATTGAAAAAAAAAATAATAATAATAGGAATAATAAATGAATTAAAATGCCAGCTCTGAAACAAACAAGTAGCTGGATAGATTCGTGTGTCTTCTTCTCTCTCCTTCCTCTCAGTTTCCTTCTTCAACTTGTGCTCCTTTCAACTTGCGCTATCCCTTTCTTACCCTTATATAAGCCTCTCCCAATTCGTTTACTACGAACTTCACAAAGTTTCAACCTTTCACCTTCCTCTATATTCTCTTCATCTGGGTATTGCTTGATTTTTAAAAAATCTAGCTACAATTTGACTTTTGCGTCCAACAACAGCTTTCCATAACTCAGGCTTTACACAAGAGTACTACTTATTACCGGGAAACTGCTTCTTCTTTGACTTTATTTTCAAGTCATGGATTATTCATCATGGATTAACACTTCATTGGATCTCAGTATTAATCCTCGCAGGCTTCATGAAGAACTTCCCGTAAGTGAAAACAATCCATTCCGATGATGTGTCATATTGCATGGAAGATCTTCTGTCAATTGTTCCCCTCAGAATGATGTTTGATTTGGGAAATAATTCTTTCTTCTGTGTGTGTTGATTTCAGAAAAAGGAAGTGGAACATAATTTTTTCTCTTTGGGGCTGAAGAAATCTTCTGTAAAAGAACAGGTTAGTTCTGCCAATTCTACATCTTTAAGCTGTTCTTTTATTTGTGTTCTTCTGTCAGTAATCTAAGTTGATTTAAAGGAAATATGGTTCGGTAAAGACTTGAGATATATAAATTTTAATCCAAAAACCAGCCACAAGTTCTAGGATTGTCCTAGCTTCGATATTGCTCCCTTTGGCAGCATTTTGTTGAGCGATTCTCTTTTTAATAATTAAGTTCAGTGTGGAAAATAGATATAAGCTCTTTTTTTCCCTTTTTAGAGCTGCATAATGATCAATTGTGTGCTGCCATTTCAGTCTTCTGGTGCCTTGGTGGAGGAGCTGAAGCGGGTGAGTGCAGAAAACAAGAAATTGACCGAAATGCTGACGGAGATGTGTGAGAACTACAACGCTTTGCGAAGCAATGTGATGGAATATATGAAGAAGAATCCTGAGAAAGAGCTCAGCTCATCGAAGAAAAGGAAGTCTGAAAGCAGCTACAATAATAGTACTCCGATGGGCATCAACGGAAACTCTGAGAGCAGCTCAACCGATGAAGAATCGTGCAAGAAACCAAAGGAAGACATCAAGACAACAGTTTCAAGAGTTTACGTGAAGACAGAAGCATCTGATACAAGCCTGGTAAGATTCTTAACAGCAACTGAGCCAAAAACTCATTTAAGTCATAACCATTAAGATTAATTGTTGTGCATTAGTTTGATAATTTTTTCGTGTTTCCAGATTGTGAAAGATGGATATCAGTGGAGGAAATACGGACAAAAGGTGACCAGGGATAACCCTTCTCCAAGAGCTTACTTCAAGTGCTCTTTTGCTCCAAGTTGCCCGGTCAAAAAGAAGGTAAATCCATGAGCTAATTAAGAATAACTAAGCATTAAAACTCCACTAAGGAACTGGATCTCAAGCTAAACTTGTGTTTGTAATTCAATATTCAGGTGCAAAGAAGTGTGGATGATCAATCTGTTCTGGTTGCAACTTATGAAGGAGAGCACAATCATCCCCACCCATCTCAAATGGAGGCAACAACAGGCTCCAACCGTGGTGTGACCCCAGTTTCAGTACCATGTTCAGGGTCTCTTGCCTCTTCCACACCAACAGTTACCCTTGACTGGACAAAATCCAAGTCCAGCAGCGATTCCAAGAATGTAACTCCCAAAATCGAAGCACCAGAAGTCCCTCAGGTTTTGGTAGAACAGATGGCCACTTCCCTGACTAAGGATCCTAATTTCAGAGCAGCACTAGTTGCCGCAATCTCAGGAAAAATGTTGCTCAATAATTGAGTAGAAAATGAGTGAACTGTACTTAAGTCGGTGTCAAGTTTTCTATAAATGGATCGTGTTTAGAGGATAGGATCTCTATGTAAATACAACGTAGGACATTGGGACATATTCCTCAATTTAGGCAATCCTTTTAGTGCGAATCGATCTCCACTCAGGATAGCAAGTCTAGCTGATTACGCATTTGCTAATCAGGCTCAGCTCAAGCTTTTCTATTCTTCTGCATCCAGGTAAACTAGGATAGTTAAAATCAGGTTTCGATTAAGTTCTTGCCAATTTTCTATACCATAAAAGCAAACAAAAACTTTGCTTCAAAAAGTGCAATTCTATTGATAATACAATATCTCCTTTTCATTCCCCTACTCTATTTGGAATACTGCTTCTCACTTTTTATACCAGAAAGATTAATAAAAGGGGATGCAAAGATCTCCAGTTCTCAAATTATATATAGATTCAGACTCCTAGTCTGAGTTTTTTCTCTTCAGAAACTATATTCCACATCCTAGGTATCGTAAGCGATGGGAATTATCTATAAATCGAACAAGGAGGGAAAAATGACCTGCGATTATACGATGATGCGAGCTTCACTTCTTAGGCATTCAGCTAGTAGTGGATCCTACCAAAGTTAATCTGAAAGTCATAGAATTGATTTTTTTTGTTTATACCAGTTGTTCCCAACTACCATATGATTTTTCACAAGTTGAAGAAGTATTTAAACAAAACCACATTGAATCCAATTTCTCAGACAATTGAAGAAGACGGTTAATTCCTGACTTGATTAATCATTTAGAGATCTAATTTCACGTTGAATAAAAATAAGAAAGTGGAATCATATTTAAGTAAGAAGACACACATTAATACTTTAAAGTAAAGTTTTTAGTTTTGATTGAGAAGATAACTTGTTGAGCAATTCTAGGAGGAACAAGTTGTAGTCTCAGGATTTGAACACTTTTACATCCTGTTAAAGTCTATTGGATGTCACTCCTAATTGATTGCACTTCATCCAACATTGAGGTTGAGTCCCCATGACTATATTCATAAACCAATGCGGTCAGAATGCCGGCTAGAGCTTCTAACTGCAATATTTTAAGTCTGGGTTCCTGAAAGTAGGTAGTAGGTAGAAAGTATAAAAAGCAGCACAATTCTGAGGCGTTCAACCAATACTGCAAACGAATCCAGAATTGTTACATTGATGACTACTGACCTGTTAGGTAATGCAGATACTGTGGTGTACTAATTTGACCCTAAAACACCATTCGGGATTCTTAATTACCAAAAAATAGAAAACACAGTTGCAGAGGGAATTATATATATACATATACACCTTTATATAGCAAAAGGAAACCCTTCCATGACCGCATCAAGAAAGAGAATAGGTAAGGTGACAGAGAAAGAATAGAGAAAAGCTAAATATGATATGCATTAGATTTGATGAGTAAAAAGATAGAAATAAACAAAAAGAGAGTGAGTTTTGAACCAACTTTGTAACATGGACAGTCACTACTCAGACTTAGTATAAATATTCATGCTTCCTTTGGATCAATAAAAAATGCACACAAAAGAGGACAAATAATGGTAGAGTCCACCTTGAATTTTTCAGCTGCGAAATATGTTTTCTCTTCTGCAAATTATCCTTAGTTGTCTTCAATTGTGGGTTTCTAAATTTATTCTCATTTTTTTATACATGGTATAATAAAACAATTCTGATGGCAAAATTTCTGAAATGGTGTAACTTTTTTTATTACTTTCTACTCATTTTGTATTGATTCAAAAAATTTCACATCCATCATCCTTTGGAAGCAAGCACTAGAGAAGTTAGTTATGCCATCAACTGAACCTGTTGATATGATTTTTAATGTTGACTTGATTGTTGTGATTCCCATTTATCACCACTGTTAGCCACTGCAGAATAGATAATTTTCTTTGCATTAATTTTTTAATTTTTTGAGATTCAATCTAGAACAACTGATGAGGTGGTCATTTGTTGGCCAAGTCACTTGCACGAATCATCTGATTGTTTTAGCAGATTTGACACCCAAATAAATGTGTCAAGGTTCCAGACTTGTCAATATTACCAGACAGACACTGCAATAGTTATATTAGATACATAACTTTACATACCCTCTTAGTTATTTTATCAACTAATTAAGAAATTCAATGCTTGTCTTGTCTGTGACCCTAACACAAGTTGATTTTCTGGACCACCTTTTCTTTCAATACTCCAAATTGGGTCTTAAGAATCAGGTTCCTTTCATATTTCATAATAATTTCTCAGTGGTAGGTAGCAGAGAAGTTTGAAAAAAGCTCAATTGTGTAAGGCTGTCCCTCACTCACCTCATTCATTGCTTTTTTATGATACACATGACATGTAAGTGCACTTTCAATTATATCTCGCAATCTTGTATTCTTATGTAACTTAAGCTATCTTTGCCTCATTCATTGGACAAACATTATTACCAATGAAAATCCAAATCCAGTAAGATATCCCTGACAAGAGAAGTTTTAATCCAAAGCTGAGTCAGAAAATTATAGTTCGTATTTTCACATGAGAACTATTTTCTTTAAAAGATAAGGATGTTTGAATGAAAATATAAAATAGATGAATTTCAGATATATAATGGTATTGATAAATTATGATATTATAGTATATTCCTTTCCCAAAGAAGAAAGATTATGTCTAAGATAAAGATTAGGAAGGATTCTAGTGCTTTTTTGGACCAGCAGAAGCTTTATACAAAGTAATCAAAAGTCATGCCAATTTAGAAAGAGGACAAAGCAGTTTGTAAGACATATGTTGCCATTTGTTTCTTTTATCACACTTGCCTTCCACTGGTGCTCCAAAAGCCTAAAAATAACAGTACAGTAGTAAATAAACTCAAATAATTCCTTTTAAATAGTAAATTATTTCAACCAAACAATAGATTAATTCACCCCTTTAAGAGATACTCTTGATAATTGTTGTCTTTGTAATGTCATTTTGTTGTGTAGTTATGGTTGTGCTTATTCCATTTTGTGATGATAAATTTTTTTGTTCAATATAATTTTAGAATATCAATTTTGAATAATTATTTTATTTAGAGATTTAAGTATTATTGCTTATCTGTTCTTTTAATATTTTTTATAGTTTTTATAATAAAGATAATTGTAATTTTTTATATATTTTTTATGTACAATATTGTAAAGATATTATTAGGTTTATTTACCCATATAGTGTCTATAGTTTAACAACTTTTTTTCCTTTTGGTTCACAGGCTTAAAAATTATTTACCTTTATTTGTAGATGACGGATGAAAAGTGGAGTAAAATAGAAAAGAAAGAAAGAGAACTGTAATTGAAAGTTAAAGAAGTTTGAATTAGGTGAAATAGAGTAGAAAAATAAGTAGAAAACTTATATGAGAATGTGTGTTGATTAAAAAGAAAAGAAAAAAAAAAAGAGAAAGTTGGATTATTATTGAATGTTCTTTCATTATAATTAAAATTAAGGTTGTCTTGTTCAAAATGGATTTGTATTTGGGTATTAGATGGATGCATAAATTATGGGAGTAGTTATGCCTTTTGAATGTGTGGAAAACTTTCATCATCTAAAGAGTCACATGATCATAATCTATTATACTAATGCATAATTCATATGTAGTTGGCTTTTGAGTTTGAGCAGTAGACAAACTATGTTTACGGTTCATAGGTAGGTCACCAGAAACACAAGTGGAACAAGCAATTTTGACAAGCCAGATTCAATATTTTCTTATTTCTCTTCCCTTTACCCAAGAAACTTGACTTATGAACCATATGAACCATCTTGCTTCCTCTCCAATAATTTATGCACATAAGCAAACACAATGTTAGGTTAATCCTCACACACACAGAGCATTTGGATTCAAGGGGCAAGACCATTAGTTTTCTTTTATCTAGGATGTCATGATATAAGAATTTTGATGGATGTTACAAATTTTGGAAGAGACAAGGAACGAATGTGGCATAGGTCAAGTTGAATTACTGATGAGATGATTAAAATTAAAAGTAAATAAAATTGAAGATTAAAAATAGTTAAATATTAAATGTGTATTATATTTTAATATGGTCAAAATTAGATGGAGTCAGATTCAAAATCTTCAACCCCTGAAACCCAAACACTATTTTGGATTGGTTGGCTTTCCAAATTATTAGACTTATCCATTCAACCCAACTCAATTATTGTGGGTAGCCAAGTCAACCCTAATCTCCTCTATTCTTATAGATGGCTAATTAAGTACGAGGTAGAAACAGGACAACGTTAAAATAGTAAATTGGGAATGTTCACTTTACAAAGATACGTGGGTTTATTAAATTTTATCAGTTAAAGCAGTATAAATGGAGAAGAATATAGATGCATGGTGCAAGAGGCAAATATAGGATGTGTTGCAGTTGTTGAAACTTGTGATAATTGCCACTCAAAAACTAGATTCCTCAGTTGTAGGTCGCCTCAAGAAGTATCTCAAACTGTTAACAAGAACCTACAATGGGAGGTGGACATTAGTTTAATCAGGATCCATGGATGCTTGAACAAATTTAAAGAAAAAAAGTGTTTACCTGCTGGAGAGGCTTGATGAGGGCTTTATTCTTGTAATTGACATGAAACTTTGCCTTAGCCAAGAGCCCCTAGGTTTGATTCAAAGGTGAATGTTTAGGAGTGGAACAAAAATTACTATATGATTCATTTAGTTAACTACTTACCTCAGTGTCAAATTCTCCGGATTCAACAGCAATGTTAATGTCAGTAATAATCTTTACAAGATCCACCAGTAATCCAGGTCGATCAGCTGTCTCCACATACAGCAAACTGCCAAAAACAAAACCCAAATTCATTGTTAATTATGCTTCTCTTGCTGCTAATTAATGTGAGTTTGTCAGTTTCAAGTAAGCACCACCTTCGATCTGGGCCGTCATCAGATATTGTTATGTGTGTTGCTATCTCTACATCAAGCTGAAATATTTTAACAAAATTTACACAAAGCAGAGGGATCTCAAATAACCAATTTTGGAGAAATGTAAAAACCGAATACTTAAAGTCTTGATCATCACCTGCTCAGATGGAGCCACAAGTCCAAAAGCTGCTCCCAGAGCTAATTGGGCGCTTGATTCCTTCACCACCATTTTGAATCAAATTAACTCTAATCCCTCCTTCTTTCTAACCAAACCATGCATGCATGCATGCTTCAAGATAACACAAGAATGAGAGTTTCTTAAAAGACATACCGGGTGATACTGAATCATTTGATTTAAAATTGTCAAACGGATTGCCTCTAATAACTCTGGATCTTCCACTTTTCTACCAGAATCACTGCAAACAAAGCTCCACTAACATAATCAATCAAAGGTCAAAACCAACCCAACCAGCTTAATAAATTTATGGTATACAGTTTAATTTAATTACAGAGGCCAATTCTGAAGGCTATTTCAATGTAAATATTGGCCATGATAAGAATAGCTATCTCCAGAACTTCTACTATTATAATAATTAAGGGTTGTTATTTTCCAATCTAGCTATGATAGCCAAAAATCAACGATAATAATTTCAAATTAAATAATTCTAAAATTCTTCAATAATATTGTTCCGGTATACACGATAATACTATTTCCTTTTCAATTTTAGATAGATAGATAGATTCTGTCTCCGATAACAGACAAGACAAGAAGATAGGATAGCATTAAATTTTGGCCATTCATTATTATCCCACCTTTCTTTAGACATTATAGGGAGCCAACAGCTAAGTACTAGAAGATTTTATTCCCATTGACAAAGATAACCCTTATTACCAATCGTAGCAATAGCATGGTTGAGAAATAAGAACACGCAAGATGAATGATAGCACATTGAATTTGAAACCTACCCTCTTGCTTTCCCGTTATTCCTTTTAAAAAAATAATTGGTTCAAGAATGTTGTATAGCAGGATGTATTATTACTGACACAATCCTTACGCTTTTGTGATGGAAAACTTGTTGTGCTTGCCAGAAGAATCCAAAAACACGTTTGCCTTAACAACGTTCAGCCCCAAGTTCTTCAACGCATTCATCTGCAATAGCGGTTTATACTCAGTTTTATTAATACTCTATCCAAAAATAAACGTAGAAAGAGAGTGAGTGGCTTAAATTACAGTGTCAAGAAGAGCTCCAAGGCGATCACCGAAGGTTATCTCAACCACCGTTGCATCTGGGTCAGAGTCTTGATCAATTATAACTATCGGAGTTGGAATGGTATCAGTCTCTCCTTGATTCCCATCCTGTTCTCCACACAAAAGTTCAGTGATGAGAGTGAGCAAGCATCACAAAAATGAAGTAGTTAGTGGCTATATATTCACATGCAATAAATGAATGACAACCATATTGTTTGATTCTGCTAAATATATACCTCCACAGTACCAGTAACTGTTGATGCTCGTGGGATGATTGTTATTCCTGAAGATGATAATCTGACAAAATGGTACATACAATTAACACAAAACATTGAGGTGCACTCCTAGCATCTTTACACTCACTTCACTTCGCAAGTTCTATAATTCTTCTACAAATTGAAGATACTAATCAACCAATGTCTTTCAGTGCTCATCTTACATATTCCTAACCATTAACTTAATTATGAGATCATACTTGTAATTGAATTATACGTGATGTGAAGCATTACAGCAGAAACTGTGAACACAATAGAAGCTATAGCTGGAATTTTAAGCAACCGGAAATTAGAGTTAGCATATATACCTTGTTTTGTGAGTAATGTAACAGAGTTTGGTAACATCAGCAATATGGGAGGGCTTGAAGATAGTGGTTTTTTCAAAAGCTCTGAAGGTGTTATCAGCAGTCAAGTGAAGTCCAAGACTGCAAGCAGCCATGGCTACAGCCATTTTGATGAAAGAAGAGAGAAAAGTTAGATTTTGAGAGAAGAAATGAAATGGGAGGGTGTGAGATAGGAGAGGAAGAGCATAAAAATGGGTCCTTTATGTGTCTGACATTACCGATAATGTTGTTGGTTGGGGCTTTATAGATTTGGACAGAACAAAAACAGCGACGCGTTTGGTGGAGAATTAAGAAGTGTGTGAAGCAGAGTAGCATGGTATGTAGGAACAGATAAAGCGGTCCCTCTTCACTTTAATGTTGTATATCCACATATATCACACAAACTTATCCCCATCTTATAACATTAACTATTACATATTCTTCACACTCAAATTATTCTTACACCCTTTCTATGGAAAAGACTGAGATGGAAGGATAACGTAATATACCAATGAAGTATGAAAAGATCCTAGGAAGAGTATTTGAAAGTTTGAAATAAAACTTCAAACTTAAATAACTTATATAGAAAAAAACCTAAAATTCTACTAGTTACAAAATTATAAATAAATATAGTTCTAAACCTGATTATCAATCATTAGAAGTTTTTCAATATTTGACTTATATAAGAACTTTGTCTGTTTCCAAAAATAAATTTAATGATGGCGTCATTTTATTAATTTTCTTTTAAACAGAGGCTATAATGATTACAAATTGTATGACGTAGAAACCAAACAATTCTTTTTTTATTTATTTCAAGAAATATTCTCTTTCATGAAATAATTTTTTCTTTAAAATAATTTACCTCTTCTAAAGTAATTTGACTTTAAAGATTATTCAAATATTTGAAAATTTAAATTGATACAATTATATTTTTATGTAATAACAAATTTGTCATGTCTAATCTTTTTTATTAGGAGAAATCTAAACATATAAATAATAATTATCATATTATTTGTAAACTTGTCTAAAAACAATTCTTTACTCTATACTCTCACTTATATTAGAACAAAGACATAAATTGATTGAAATATTCACATAAGTTTTCATGTTATTATTTTCAATCTTTTCATTGAGAAGTTATAAAAATATAAACAAGTATTTTCTAACTTTTAAAAATATTTTAATTAAATATAATTAAATATTATATATAATAACTCAATTTGTTTTCTTTTAGTGTTGACCTGTGAATACATTCCTATTATATATAATATTTTCTTATTTGTAAATACATATTTTGATTCAGTAAATTATTTTAGTTCTTTCTATCTTAATAAATTTTTGTTGACTTATTAATCATGATTGCGTTGTTTTTTTCATTTTTAATTTTCTTTCACCTTTCTATTTTCTTAATTTTTCAAGAAAAATTGTCAAAATAATCATTTATCTCTAATATAAGATTGTCTTATTAATGACTATTTAGAGTCTATATGCTAATATTGATACGAGGTAAAACAAAGCTAAATTATAGGATAATAATAATTAGAGACATTATTCACGATCTACTCTCATTTGATACTATAAAATATTATTATTTTATTTATATATAATATTTTATTAATAAAATATAGTATCAAATAAAAATATAAATAAATAAAATAATACTATAAAATATTAATATTTTATTAATATATAATATTTTATTAATAAAATATAATGTGAAATAGGAATATAAGTAAATATGCTTCCCGTCCTAACTTCTACCTTTTTAACCTAAATACAAAACACCGTCGCCTATGTTTTTCAAGCTACTATAGCCCAACCTCGCCCCTCCTACACAAACCATTAACCAACAATCTTCATCTCCGTATCTTCACCCACCACCACAATTATTTATTTATTTATTTGGGTTATGCTTTGTTCAAAGCTTATAATATTTGTCATTATAACAAAATTATTTAGGCCCACCTTCCAATAAAAAATGTCATATATCATAATTGAGTATCTTTCTTTACTTTTAGGCTAGACCATCCATTAAAAGCAACTTCCCATGTAATTCAAGTCGTTGTAGTTTTTTTTTTTCTTTTCTTTTTACCTTTAAAAGCAATATTTATTTGATAAAAATGATCCTTGCTCAAATCTAATTTAAAGATAACACACAATACCCAATGCATCCTTATATATATATATAATATAAATAAATGATTTCGATAATTTTTCGAAATATGTACTATTATACGATAATTTGAAACCAACTTCTTTCTTTATCACCCTTCAAGTAAAATATTAACATTTACTTTGAATCTCATACCAAGCATTCTCCTAAGCAAGATTAAAATGGAAATAAATTCATCCAAAAATAAATAAACATAAAAAAATTCAGTTTGAAAATTAGACTCCTCATCTTTCCTATTCACGTTAGAATGAAAAATGACAATTTCTAATATTTACTATTTATAGATTAAAACAATGAAGGCTATGTGACAAAAAAAAATTTAATAAAACAGTCTCATAAAAATTACTTTCTTAATATCTTATATCTACATATAAAGAAGTATGTGTTAAACCCAAGCACTCGTGTCTCAATTAATCCTTGACCCACAACAAGTGACACTGAAATTGTGTTACGTTAGGGTTTGCAAATGGGAGTGAAAACACAAGTTTTGGCTATTTGGTTCACAAGTGCAAGTGATGATTTTGTTAGACAAATAGGTTCTGGCTTCTTCCTAGTGATTGGAATTGGGCATGTAAATCAAACCTAGATGGGCATGTTCCTATGCATTAAATAAAGAAGCACTCATACTATAAAGATTATTTTTATAAAAAAATTTGCCACGCGTTATTAACCATTAAATAATCTTATAAAATTTAATCACGATTATAGCGTTTTTTTTTAAAGACAACCAAATCTTATAATATTCAATTGAAATTTTATAATATTAAAAGATAACTTATTCAAAATCATACATATTTAAATATTTTTATAAATTTTGTGTATTTTTTCATTTGTTCTATAAATATTATTTTTATGAAATAATCTAACTTAAATTCCAATGAAATACCGCCTAGATGCAGTCAATTTTCTAAAAACTCCTATGAAAAATGTTTTAAATATTCAATAAAATAACTTTTTTTAATAAAAATAGCGAAACTCTTATTTTCATACACAAAGGGGGAAGAGGAAAAGTCCCTAACCTTTAGCTGAGTGAGGCAAAATTGTCCTTAATCGAGTGGAAAACGAAGATGGCTACTTCTCTGCAACTCCTCCGATTGAAACCAGTGAAACCCTCTCCTTCATTCTCGTTACGAAGGTCAACTCCTATCAGTTGTTCCGTCGCGCCCCCTCCTTCGAAGTCGCACCGTTCCTACACTATCACTCTCCTTCCCGGCGACGGTATCGGCCCCGAAGTCATCTCCGTCGCCAAAGACGTTCTTCTCCTCACCGGTGCTCTCGAAGGTACGGTACCTTATCTCTTCGTAACCTCAACATTTTCAATTTGGATTGGGTAACTATTGCTGTGTTGTCAAAGCAGGGATCAAATACGAGTTCCAAGAAAGGCTTATTGGTGGAGCTGCGTTGGATGCCACGGGAGCCCCATTGCCCGACGAGACACTTTCTGCCGCCAAGCAATCTGATGCTGTTCTGCTTGGTGCTGTTGGAGGGTGCTTCACTTTTGTTCTTTACCTCTTTTTTTTTTTTTTTTTTTTTTTTTTTTTTTTTTTTTTTTTTTTTTTTTTTTTTTTTTTTTTTTTTTTTTTTTTTTTTTTATTTTTTGTTT
>Ga0099824_1008586_pt1 | contig 13010 bp, 10 predicted proteins | sample SiratrowhiteBW_FD_76837 | JGI IMG/M metagenome (GOLD analysis project Ga0099824, IMG submission 76837) | Root nodule microbial communities of legume samples collected from California, USA - Siratro white BW | ecosystem: Host-associated > Plants > Roots > Nodule | place: USA: California... | reverse complement strand
TAAATAAATAAATAAATTATTTTTATTTATTAAAGGATAAAATTGTCTACTTAAAAAAATAATACCAAAGAAAGTCTGGATTTATTTTATATAATATATATAGATACTTTGAAGTTTAAATTTTAATTTTATGTATTTATATGTATTGCTTTGTTTTTTATATTAATATTGCTTCATATATTATACTATCATGTTAAAAATTAAAATAATAATTTTTATTAAGACTGGCTTTGTCTTGGAACTCATGGTTTTGTTAGTTCAGTAGACTAACATTGCCTCGTTACTCTTCCAATAAGTAATTTTTTTTAATTTTAAATTTTTCTTATTTATATTTACCCTGATAAAAAAATTATTTAACTTATAGATTCTTTTTTCTCTTTTCAACATTTTATATTCCCTCTTATATTTAATATAAATATTAAATAAGTCCTAAAAGACTGTCATTTGCTAATAAGAAATGCTGAGATTAGTCTATTTATTTATCTATTACTTAAATATAAAAACATAACAAGCAAGGACCAAGTGAGCAGTGATTCTCCAACTAACCATATCTGGCTGTTGGAGAATATCATGAGTTCAAAATTGGAAATCTCAACCCTTCAACCCTACAAATAATCATTGGTATGTTTTCCCCTATTTTCAATTCAATTTCACCCCTTTCTTTTCTCTCTCACCTACCACCTATCAAGAGTTCCATATTCCTATTCATCAACTGGTGCGATTACTTTTCGATTATAATTTTTTCTTGATTATGTTCAATCACTCTTACGTGTCTCTTATTTGTGAAAAGTTTTTCCAAGATTTGAAGCACGATGTCCAAGTTTTGAAGCCAGATGTCACCGATCTACCGTTCAGAGATGTGATGATCGTGTTCGTGTTGCTTGCTTCGTGAAGGCTCGGTGAATATTGCGCAGATCGTGAGAATCAAATTAGGCAGGTTCAGCGGGTTATTCTTGCGGTTCTTGTGTGGAGTTCTTGAAATTCGGATTAAAGAATGATACGAGGATTTTTGAGGGGAAATGTTCTGTGTGTATAGTAGAATGAATATTTGGGGATGAAGTGGTTGTGGAGAACTTTGTGAACCGACCTTTGCCACGACGGGTGCGCTTGCATGGCAGGTCAATCAAAATTAATAAAAAAAGATTATTTGTGGGTTTTGAGGGAGATCGTACGGGAATTCCCGGGTTCTCCCTCCGGTGTGGTGGCGTGTTTGATGTCTTCCTTTTCCTTTCTTTCCCCTTTCTTTTTATATCTTTCTTTTCCTGGTTTAACGTATAAATCACCATTGGACTCTTCGTCATCGATCTATCAATCAAGATCATCCATCATAAAACAAAGATTGACTTCTTCATTTTCACGTGAGTTACTTGAAAATATGGAAACATTGTGTAGTATAGGATATTTTTTTATGATATTTCCTTCTTCTTCTCCTCAAGATTTATAATGAACAAAGGACAATCATGTTAATGTGATCTTACCAAAATCATAACATATGTAGGTTTATTCTTGATCTTGCTTCTTGTAACTTTTCTTTAGCATCAATGACTTGTTTTTATACTTTAGAAATATAGAGAACTTCTTTATCAATAAATTTAGATTTTCACTTAGTGAATTGTCCTCTTTTTTTTCCTATGCATTTCTTAGCTTTGAGAACTATGTCATCTTCTTTTCACCTTCTTCTTCCTTTTAATCTTTTTAGTTTTATTTTGTGTCTTTTTAGCTTATTAAACAAGGTGGTTAGGTTCATCATAGTGAGATCTCTTGATTAAAAAATAAATTTTTTGGTTATCATGACCTATTTAAGTTATTTAAAATCTTGATGTTGAGTTTTTTTATATCAAAAATCTTTTTAAAAGAACAATAAAGTGATTTATTTTGAATTTTACTCAACAAAAGAGTAATTCTTTTTCTTTATTTTGTATTTTTTGAAGTTTTATGATTTAGTTCTTGTATTTATAGGTGTAATTTATAATGCTTCCTTGTTGGTTGTCTCTAATATTGTCTTCTTGGTTTTGTGAAAGTGAACATTATAAAGTTCAAATTAAAACCCAAAATTGAATATGTAATTCTTAATCAAGGAAAAAATCATTTAGAAGATGTTCAAATCATAACATGTACAAACATTAAAAACATTCTCTTAAATTTGGTTATCCTTGGAGATTTAAGAGATCTAAATCTCTCACTTACATTTCATTTAACCTCATTTGAGTGCAATTTGAGTGCATTTAGAGTAGAAATTATGTTACAATTTTGTAGTTATTAAGTAATATATCCGGAGTCAAGTGATGATTATACATAAGTTTGATATTGAATTTATGAGACAATTTTGTAATTATTGAAATATACATTGAACACATAGGAATCAAGTGATGGTTATACATAAAGACTATCAGATTAAGAACTCTCAACAATCTTCAAATACATTTAACATTTCTTCGTCTCTTATACAGAATAGAATTATTTTAACCTTTCTTCTTCTCTTATACGGAATAGAATTATTGATTCAAAATTTATATAACATCTTTTTACACAAAAAAAAAAAAAGTAACAATAAGATTTATACTTGTTACTTTGAATTTAATCACTTCTTAGACATTATAATTATAAGCTTCTACATATATGATCTTCATCAAATTGTAAGATTAAAAACAACCACCAAAGTCATTTTACATTATCTGGAATAATTTTTTATTCTCTAAAATTAAAAAAGATTATTTTAAATTTTTTCTCTTAAATATTAATAAGTACAATTTTATAGGTAACATATTTGCTATTGTGAGATATTATAGATTACTTAAATATTAAAAATTTTAAAGTTATTATTGACTTTCTTAAAGAGACTTGCTGTTATTAATGAATTTTATTTGTTATTGAGAAACTTAAATATGATATATTAAATTTGGTTGTTTTATATATGACTTATATTTATTATATGTTACTAGATAGAACACATGCAATTCGGCGCACGTGTATTCATAATTTTATATTTTCTATAGTTTTATTATTTTTATGAATTACTAATTAAAAAATAAAATAAAAATTTAAAATATATAATTTTATTAAAATAATATTAAAAAATTAGATAACCATTATTTCAAAAATAAAAGTTATTTATTTATTTTAATATAAAGAAAAATTAGTCAATTATTTATTTTATTAAGTAAATAATTTTTTTTATTGGTTAAAAGGTAAATTTGTCCAATGACAACAAAGAAAATTACCAAATTGTGTATCCTATTCGTATAATGGTATATATTTTATAGTTTTATTTTTTTATGAATAATTAATTAAAAAATAAAAAAATTAATATATATATAATTTTGTAAAAATAGTATAAAAAAATTATGCAGTCATTATTTTAGTTATTTTGAAATAGAGAGAAGTTACTCCATCTAAATACATGAGGACAATGTTACCATGTTCAAAAGATAAAGTATAAGGACAAAATATAATATTACCTGCTTGAAAAAGATAACACATTCTAATAATTTTGATTGAATATTAAAATTAGTTTCTGTTACAAGACTTAATAATTCTATATATATATATATATATATATATATATATATATATATAATAATAATAATAATAATAATAATAATAACTACTCGGACTTACATATTAGGTCAATATAACCTATTTTTTTTATACAATATTCAGTCCTCTGTGTATTAGAAATTAATCATATACTTCTTTCTATGTTTTTATTAACTTGATAAATTAATCATATCCTTCTTTCTAAGTTTTTATTTACTTGAGAATGTTTTGTGGGTGCATTTCCATTTGATATTTTACTCGAACTCAATCCTAACTCAGAAAGAACACAATTATTTATTTTATTAAATAAATAAAATATTTTTGATTTATTAATAAAGAGTAAAATTGTACAATTAAAATATGATACAAAAGGAAGTTCTGAAATGATATATCTTTTTTATATAATTGTATAAATTTTTTAGTTTTATTATTTTTACAAATAATTAACTAAGTAACAAAACGTACCATTTAAAATATATTTTGAAATAAAAAAGAAGTTATTCAATTATTTATTTTACTGAATAAATAAATAAATTATTTTTTATTTATTAAAGGATAAAATTGTCTAATTAAAAAATAATACCAAAGAAAGTCTGGATTTATTTTATATAATTATATAGATACTTTGAAGTTTAAATTTTAATTTTATGTATTTATATGTATGGTTTTGTTTTTTTCTTTATTAATTTTGTTTCATATATTATATTATCATGTTAAAAATTAAAATAATAATTTTTATTAAGACTCGCTTTATCTTAGAATTCATGGTTTTGTTAGTTCAGTTAATGATTAGACTGACATTGCCTCATTACTCCTCCAATAAGTAATTTTTTTAATCTCAACCCTTCAACCCTATAAATAATCATTGGTATGTTTTCCCTATTTTCAATTCAATTTCACCCCTTTCTTTTCTTTCTCACCTACCACCTATCAAGAGTTCGGTATTCCTATTCATCAACTGGTTCTCACATGGATCGGATTCCGATCTCCTCGCGAATCGTGTTTTTCCTACTAATTGGTGCGATTACTTTTCGACTATAATTTTTTCTTGATTACGTTCAATCACTCTTACGTGTCTCTTATTTGTGGAAAGTTTTTCCAAGATTTGAAGCTCATGTCCAAGATTTGAAGCCCGATGTCACCGATAGTTCAGAGATGTGATGATCGTGTTCGTGTTGCTTGCTTCGTGAAGGCTCGGTGAATATAGCGCAGATCGTGAGAATCAAATTAGGCAGGTTCAGCGGGTTATTGTTGCGGTTCCTGTGTGGAGTTCTTGGCAGTGGATTAAAGAATGATACGAGGATTCTTGAGGGGGAAATGTTCTGTGTATAGTAGAATATGAATATTTGGGGATGAAGTGGTTGTGGAGAACTTTGTGAACCGACCTTTGCCATGACGGGTGCGCTTGCATGGCAGGTCAATCAAAATTAATAAAAAAAAAGATTATTTGTGGGTTTTGAGGGAGATCGCACGGGAATACCCGGGTTCTCCCTCCGGTGTGGTGGCGTGTTTGATGTGTTCCTTTTCCTTCCTTTCTTCTTTCTTTTCATATCTTTCTTTATCTTTCTTTTCATATCTTTCTTTATCTCGCTCAACGGATAAATCACCATTTGTTTCGTTATTGATATAAGGAGATATCTTGATAAAACAAGACTTTGCTTATCAAAATCATAACATTTTTATAGGTTTATTTTTGATCTTTCTTATTGTAACTTTTACTTAATATCAAAGACTTATTTTTATACTTCAGAAATCTTGAGAATTTCTTTATCAATAAATTTAGATTTTTACTTATTGAATTGTCTTTCTCTTTTCTTTTATATGCTTTTTTAGATTTGAGAACTATGTTATTCTTCTTTTCTTCATCTTCTTTTTTTAATCTTTTTAATTTTATTTCGTATTTTCTTGACTTATTAAACAAGATGGTCATGTTTATCATAGTGATATTTCTTGATTAAAAAATAAGCTTTTTGTTATTATGACTTATTTAAGTTCTTTAGAATCTTGATGTAGAGTTCTTCTATATCAAAAGTCTTTTTAAAAGAGCAAAAAAGTGATTTACATTGTGAGTGAACTTTTTTAAACGTCATAAATGTTTTCTTTTGAGAATATCCCAAACATTTCATACTTTTGTATGAAAATATTTTTTCTTGCTCTCTTAACTTCTTCAATCCCTCTATGATGACTTGTAGCACATAACACATTTATTTAGCTTAAGAGCATATTGTAACTCTATAACATTCATCAAGAGTTAAAGCAAAAAATTGATTGGAAACCACAACATTATTAACAATTCTAGTTGGTTTAAAGGGACCATTTATTACTGCATCTCGAATTCCCTTTGTCAACTATTACAAAAAAACTCTAATCTTATTTTTTTCAAAAATGATAGTTTTCTCCAACAAAACGAGAAATTATATTTATACATACATCCTTGACAAATATTTGTAAATGACTAACCATTTTTTTATCAAAATAAAATAATTTTCAATAACTTGTTCTATATACCAATTGTAAAACAAAGAATGATTAAAAATACAACAAAGATGGACGGGGGTGAATTGGTTTATAAAATGACCTTTAAAAATTTTTAAAAAAGATGATAAGAGAATTTAAGTGCAACCATTAATGAACACCAAAAAAAAATCCAAGATAATAAGAGAAAGATGAAACACAAAGACACAATTTTTTATATTGGTTAAGGTTTAAAAAATGACCTTCAAAAATTTTAAGAAAATATGAAAAGAGAATTTAAGTGCAATTATTAATGAACACAAGAATAACAAAAAAAATCCAAGATAATAAGAGAAAGATGAAACACAAAGACACAATCTTTTATATTAGTTAGATTTTTCTTGAATCTACCTTTAGTTATCCAGACAAATAGAGTGGTATTTTTCATTAAAAATGTGATTTATCCTGTGCAATTAAAACTAAAACTAGAAAATTAAAAACACTTCTTAAATTACCATTAAGAAATTCTACACTAGGTAAAAAAAAAAAAAAAATACTCAATCACCTATAGCACATACACCAAATACTAGTGCAAAACTTACAAATCAGATTAAAAAGGAGAAAAACATACCTTATATATGACAAGATTACAATAGAACAACCTATAATATAATCAACCTTTCTTGACGAACCTTGAAAAATCTTCCTTCAAAACAATTATATTATGTAATAATATTCTTCAACTAAATATTTAGATCATAATCTATTTCAAAAAAATATGAAGAATTTTGTTTTGAATTAGAGATATTTTCCTTCTAAAAGGATTGGAGATAACTTATAGGAATAATCAATTATTATTAAGGACAACCAATTATTATGTTTGTTCATTAATCTAGAAAACACTTTAGTAACAATTTATTTGATTATTGTTTAACCTAATCGATTATTTTCGAATGGTTTAGTTTTTCATATTATCTAACATAATCAATTACTTATTGTAATAATCGATTATTTAGAAACATGCAAAAACTATTTTTGAGCAATTATTTTTTAACATAATTAATTATATATCAAATATCCTTTAACATAATCGATTATATATCAACTATCTTTGAACATAATTAATTGATTATCTAATCGAATATTTTTTTTTTAACATAATGGATTATTTTTTTAACATAATCAATTATTATGTTTAGAAAAAATAAAATAAAAAATCAACTTTTGAGTATAAATTTGTTTAAGATTATTTTATAAGTTATTCATGCTTGACATTTTAATTATATTAAGATAGTAAGTGATGGAGATATGAACCATCAACAAGAAAGAGGTGTATGCATCATCAAAATTATTATCAAATCAACATATAATACATGTTTTGTTATTCTTTGGCAAGACTTGGTTGAATATATCTATATTTCTATTTCTATGTCAGAAAGATGATTTGGCCACTTCAGGTGTTTTATTTGTATATTCATTGAGAACATAACAGGGACCTGATGAAAATGTTAGATTTCAAAAACTTTTTAACAAGGTTTATTTGTAGTAGAAATTTATTAAAAAATACTGAGTTTCACTCATTTAACAAGGTTTATTCATGATTATATAGTTCTTAAATAAAATTTTAAGTAGGCCTATTCATGATTATATAGTTTTTAAATAAATTTTTAAGTAATAGAACACTGATTTAAGAAGTGTTATGTTGTTAATATTTCTCCGTGAAATTGTGGATTTCTTTTTATATTTTCTTTCCAAGGTGAAATTTTTTGTTAAAGACTAATTTTATTTGATTAACTATTTATATATTGAGCAGGGGTTGAAATATTTTAGAAAAAAATGTTTGATCCAGTTATTTTTATGAATTTAGGGATGATTCTTTTATGTTCTGCAAGTCTTTTGTGGTCTGAATTTTGGTAGAGTTATGTTTTTTTTTTTTTGGAAACACGGTTATATAAATTCTGTGGTTTCTCTTGAAAGGTCTGTAACCTCAAAATGGTAGAGCCTCAAAGCATGTTTTTTTGACCTTTGGGTCTATTCAATGCACGAGTCTTCTGGAAGTAGAGTCAAGTGTCTCTGTATATGAGTCAATGTATGTATAGCATGTGTTATTGTATATAATGAAAATGGCAGTGTGATGTATGAGAAGATTGATGAATGCCTGAGTTGTGGTATTTTGGTTAATATAGAAGATTTATTTACACAATGCACATAGTTGATTGTTGTTCGTTTTTGTATATCAGGGCAGTAAAATGTTTCGCATATAGATAACCTGCTCGTAATATGTTTTCCACCTTTGTGCCTCATTCAATGAACCAATATTTTGAACCAATATTTTGTTCGTTTAAATGTAGTCTTGACAAGAGCACATACAGGAAGCGATCGTGCACCCTTCAAATTTGTTGTCATATGACCAAACCTTTTACCCCCATCGTATGTCTGAGTCCATTTTTCCAACAGTATTTGATTATCCAAGACATTGCTTGCCAGAATTGTGAATAAATTACGGATAATTTGGCCATAAGAGTTTATTGCTTCATCTCGTAAGCTATGGCAATGTCAAAAATGAAAGTTTGTAAAGCACAAAGTTTAGTTATAATATTTAATGGAGAGAATGACAGTAATGAGAAAACATACCTATGTCGTTTCAACTCATAATTTTTTTGTTGAAGTTGGATGAAATATGTCTGATGCAATAGACCGAGGACAATCTATATCCTTCCCATCCAACTTCCGAGGATTGTAGTGAGAATCAAACTGAATATTTTGTACGGTTCAATTGAATAAATGAGTTTGTTTTGTAGAAGAATAGGACAGAGGGGGTTGATCTGATAGTAATTAATAAATGAGTTTGTTTTGTAGAAGAATAGGACAGAGGGGGTTGATCTGATAGTAATTCCTCATACTCATCGTCTTCTCGTTGACGATATCTGAAATGAATGGTTCATTGTAAACGGTTTCAAGCTCACTGAATGTGAATGAAATTTTTGGCCTACAATTATATCATATGTGAAGTAAAGGTTAGAGGAGAATGAAATTTTCGACCTACAATTATATCATATGTGAAGTAAAGGTTAGAGAAGAGTGTGCGATGTTAAATGGGAGACTTCAATCATATACAACCGATGTTAGACGGGAGACTTCAATCATATACAACTGTGTGTTAGACGGGAGACTTCAATCATATACAACCGTGTTGAATATGACAAATAATACGACAGGTAGGCTTGTTTGATTTCAAAATATTATAGATTATAGTAGTTGATGAAGAATAGGGGTCTCTATAGGAATAAATCTAAACAGATACCTTAACCTTATATAAAAAATGTAAAATCAATTTGGAGATAGAGGGAAGACTCCAATACTCTCAATTTCTTATTTCTTTTCTTCTTCTTGCTTATAAGCATTAACATGTTTTTTTTTTTTTTCTAAAACTGAAAACTTTATTATAACCATAAAAACAATTCTTGACTTTTCATTTGCACAATTATACATAATTCTGGAGAATACTTGACCTTTCACCTACATGACTCTAAAATTAAAAACCCACTAAATAACATTTAATATTTATTAAACAAGAAATATGTACATCAAGATGTGTCCTAAGGCTGCTATGAAGCACGTCTAAGGTGTGTTTATCTGAACTAACACAACAAAGGCATTGGCGTGAACTGCAAAGGGGAATCGTGCTCCAAGCACACGATTTCTTAGGAAGAAAAATTGTGAGGTGGTACGATTTCACTTATTCAGAAATCATGCACTTGGAGAATTAAAATCTTAAAATCGTGAGTGCACCGACTGATTTCGCTCTGCACATCACGCCAAACCCTTTGTACTGGCACCCTAATTGCTTCAATGAATCCCTTTCCTTCAAAGTTGCAGCACTGCCTCACCAGTCCCTTAATTTCAACGGCATTCATTTTATTCATATGCAAAAACTGATGTATACTCAGAACTTTGATTCCAAAACGTGCCCATTGAACAGTGTAGGAGCATTGACCAAACTTATTGATCTCCTTTATTTAAACTCACTCATCCCAATGCCTCAAATGTCATCCCTACGTTTTGAATTTCTACCATAGGTATTTGATTTCTTTCTTTCACTTTGCAAGATATGTTTAAGTGAACGTTCTTACAATTACAGAGACACCTCAGGCACAGTTAATCTCAGCCGCAGATCATATCAGGTAAGGTATATCTGTTTCGTTACATCATTTATGAAATAAGCGTGTTAGCCCTTAATTGTCATCATCTATGAAATAAGCGTGCTAGCCTTAATTGTTCCCTGTGTGGGTTTCATTCCATAACATCTGGACCATTTAATCATGTAACTGTTTTAATCCTGTTCACAATGTTGATGTTTGAAATCAGTGCTTTAATCTGACTGGTTTTTATCTCAGAAATATTGAGAAATGTTATTTATTTAGGGTTTAAAAAGCTGGGATGAACTAAAGTGCAGGAGGAGGCTTCTTTCCTTAGGGGAGATGAAACAGTTATCTGTGGTGATTAATGGTGTAGCAAATTGAGGGGAGAGATGAAAACCTTTGGTGGTTTATGACCAAATGACCTGATTGATAGGTTTATTGTAATTTTTGTTAAAAGAAAAACAAACTAAATTAGACTTGCATGTAAACAACTTAAATATTTTTTAATTTATTTAATTGATTTACTGAAAAGAATAGTTATAGTTTATTGTGTGATTAATTTTATTCTTGGAAAATAAAACAAACTCAATTAGCCTTATATATATATATATATATATATACATACCGTAATATTTTTTTTAATTATTTAATTGAATTAGTAGTTATAGTTGAATTATTTAATATAGCAAATGTAATAATTATTTTTAATTATTTAATTCAATTACTGTGTTTTGTAGATATAGTTAATTGTATGATTGAAATAGTGTATGGAAGTTTGTACTTATATTTTTTTATTCAAAATCTGTGTCTTATTACTAATTAATGTATTCAAAGTTAAAATGACCCTAAATCATGTAAGTTAATAGTCATTAATTCAAATTCAATGTAGTAGTTTAAGGTTTATTTTCAAAACGTAATAAACCAATTGATTGCCATTTTGTATTCAAATTACTAATTATACTGTAATTTGTAGCCAAATATGTAATTAAAATTGTAATTAATGTTATATTTTTTAAAAATGTTATTTTGATAAAATAATTTATTTATTTATTTATTGCAACTTTAGTGTAATTTTGGTGTCTGCCTGTCAACACTTTCTGAGTGACACACCTCTTGAAAATGTGATTTTAGGAAACATAATCAAGTTGTTGTGGCTAAACAAGACTTTCCAACAATTTCTTAAGGATGTAACACATGATGTTGTAGCTCAATATGCACAAACGCTTAATGTATTTGTTGTTATTGGCTGATTTGAACAACACACTTCAAATTTTAGTTGGAGTTCAACTGTTTTGGTATCTCTTTTTCCATGCACTAGACCACGAAATTGCCATAACCAAGATGACATTGGTGAATGTATGTTTCTGCTTTAGTGTTGGGCTTGCTTGAGACCGGAATAAATGTTTATCTCCATCGTTTTCAACCTTATTAGCAAAAGAAAAAGATGTTGGGGTTGGTTATCCAATTGCTAAAGGGTAACACTGCGTACACAGTCAGTTTAGCCAAAGATCTATTTGAATTCTTCTGAACGTTTCCTACCTTCTAAAAATTATGTTTTCTTTCTAATATATGGTCACGAACAGTGTTCCACAGACAACACCCACCTAAATGCGAATCCTTAACAACATACAACCAACAGAGGTAGTTTTTTGACATTGAACTTTTACATATAATATTATAACAAAGTTTTCACTAATTCAACTTATATTTTTTGTAGTTCGTTTGGACTCTATACAATAAGGCTGATGTTGCTGCCCTTATTGTTGGCGAGGTGTCTCCTAATAATCAGTAATGTCACTCATATGCTTTGTCACCAATGAATTTTAGCAAGCTGATCGAGTGCATGCGACAATTTGAATTTCATCAACCCATTTCAGTTAACTTATTAAACCTAGATCAGCTTAATGGTACATACAGTGGTATATTCACCATACTATCTGCTACCTTTCGCCTTTACAAGATGCAAGCGATGACGATGTAAGTTCACACACCTATACTTTTTATCGTGTATTTTCATTTGTCTAATTTTTTCACTTACAGTATGACACGTCACAAGATACTGAGCCTCAACCTCTGCATCAGGATGTTGGGTCTTCTTCTTTCCATGCACAGTTTCATGACCAACCATTTGGTCAATCAAGTCACTTCGGTCTTCCTCTACCTCCACCAACCACATTCATGGACCACCATCCCTAAATATCTTCCAATCTCTTATGAATCAGGTTCCATCTACATATAACATGCACTAGTCGAATATTCAACCACACAACAATAACGACCATAATCCAAAACCACCCCATCACACGAGACAAGACCCAGGAGACAAAGAATAAGACTTCTTTATAACACATCATCACACAAATAAATTATTTAATATTATAATCATAATAATAAATTTTTATAATGTACTACTTATCATTTACATAATACTTTTTTCCACATTTTCTAATTTTTATATTTATTTACTTCTTAAGTACAATTATATGTATTCAAAATAGTCAAGTTTAACTCCACTTAACACGACAAATAATATGAATATTTCTCATCATAGGTACTAAACTATAAATTCAAATGTAATATTATTTTCAAAATTAACTTACTCAAATTTTTATTATATCAAATTATTGTCAATTAATTTTAAATTTTTATAAAAGACTTCTTATATACACTAACCATAAAATTTGTAAAAAAAAAAAAAAAAAAAACCATTACAAAGCACAGTTTTAAAATAAAATAAATAAAAAAAAAAATAAAAAAAAATTTATTTTTTTAAAAATAAAAAATTTATTTTTTTATTTTTTTTTTAAAAATTAATTAATTTTTATTTTTTAATTTGTAATGGTTTTTTTTTTTTTTTTTTACAAATTTTATGGTTAG
>Ga0099824_1008585_pt1 | contig 13010 bp, 11 predicted proteins | sample SiratrowhiteBW_FD_76837 | JGI IMG/M metagenome (GOLD analysis project Ga0099824, IMG submission 76837) | Root nodule microbial communities of legume samples collected from California, USA - Siratro white BW | ecosystem: Host-associated > Plants > Roots > Nodule | place: USA: California... | reverse complement strand
AGTTAGTTATGGATAGAAGATCAACTACTGGATATTGTACCTTCCTTGGTGGAAACCTAGTGACATGGAAGAGTGAAAAACAAAGTGTAGTAGCTAGATCGAGTGCTAAAGCAAAATTTTGACCAATGGCCCATGGAATATGTGAACTTTTATGGTTGAAGATTATATTGGAAGACTTGAAAATAAGGTGGAATAAACCTATGAAGTTATATTTTGAGAATAAATCCGCAATTAGCATAGTCCACAGCCCGTGGAGAAGCTGGATAGTGGCTTGATCTGCACCCCATATGTTTCCACTCAGAGTCAACTTGTAGACATACTCACCAAAGGTTTGAATGGCATTAACTTTGAAAGAATTATATCCAAGCTGGGAATGGAGAACACCTACTCAACAACTTGAGGGGAACTATCAAAACCATGTTACTATTATATTTTAGGAAGTTTTATATTTTATCTTTGATGTAATTTTATTTTGTATCACAGTTGTATCTTTATATTAATACGAGGATTATGTATTTAGAAACAATCCCATAATCATAGGGATTTGTCTCCTTAGGATCAGTTGTTAATATTTCCTAAAATAGTCAGCATACTCATGTACATATATGTTCAATGACCTCATAATTTAATAATATAGAAGAATATATTATTCTTTCAAAAGTTTGAGAATATACTACTTATTGGTCTCAGGAGAATAACATTGATATCCTTTTTGATGTTGAGAATAGCCCGAGAAGACACATTTGATGGCTATACCTTACAATTGACACCAGAAGAGAGTTATTGGGTGGACGATGAGAAGTTTGACGATGACTATAAACTTAAAGAAGTGGTGGAGGAGGGGAATCTTTAGGTACACTAGACAAGACATGAGAATCAAAGACAACAAAAATATGTACATGATCAGATGGAGACATCGATGGAGAAGATAAAGGCTTATAGTAAAAAGAAGGCTCGATAAAGGGGACATCTGCGTAAATGAAATAGTAGTTTAGAGAGGATGGAAACATTTATATACTTTTTGAGATCTAGTAATCCTAAAAGGAAATATTTGTGTGACCGAGTAGATAATTTACCAAGACAAGGACAAACATTATGAACCAAGCATGTAGATTGAAAAAATTTAAGGGGTAACGAATTAAGAGGTTCAAGAGAAAATAAAAAAAAATGAGGAATTTTATTCTGTAAAACTGAAAATTGTAGTATCCTAGAAAATAGTTATGGAATAAAAATTAACCTAGAATTCAGTTTTAGAGATAAATAAGATAACACTTATTTTTTTAACAGAAAAATTGTTTAAATAAATAAAATTTAGTAATTTACTTTTTATTTTTATAACAACCACTAACTCTCTCTAAGAAGATATTTGATCTCTCTAAGAAGATATTCTGTTTTATTCTAATAAAAACCACCAATTATCTTGAAGAAGATATTTTGTTTATAAAAACTATCAACTATCTCTCTCTTTCTTTAAGAAGATACACAGTTTCATTTTTATGAAAACCACCATCTCTCTAGAACAATTTCTTTTTAAAGTTTTCTACTTTCTCTCTAGATTTGTGATCTCATAGGTTATCAGATTGACAATCAAAGGATACCCCTAGATTTCTAGCGTTGAGTAGATCAAGAGTGTCCGATCAGATTCTTTAACAGAATTAGATTACCCGTGATTTTAGGGTTTTTGAGTATCTCTACTCTATAGAGGTAAGGGAAGCTAGTTTAAACATTTTTAATGGATATTGTAATTATTTATTTTATTATATATGAATTGGATAAATTTGAATTGAATGGAATGAATGTTTATGAATGGTACGATGTAGTATCAATGTTTGTGAATGATGTAGTGTGTGATCGAGACATAGTATCTTCAGGAAAGGAGATACCCGTGTTGAGATTATTAGGATGTGCATTGTTTGGGGATTCGATCTATCTAAGGAGGTATCCTGACTCTACTGGTATATTGGATTCATATAGATGAAGTTTACCAGTTGGTGAAGAGTCGAAGGAGGTTTATATGGCCATGTTCGAGGTTTGAAATATGAGCTGATCGGAATAGGACATATGGATTAACCCTGTGCATATGGGAACTGTACCCGAGGTTTGAAATAGGAACTGATCGGGACAAACTGTATCCGAGGTTTGAAATATGAGCTGATCGGAACAGATGAATTATATATGACAGGTGCACACCTCTAAGTCTAACTCAATACACAAGTGTCTTCCAGAAGTAGAGAGTCAAGTGTCTTTGTTTGAGAGTCAGTATATGTATAATGTGAGATGAATTATGAAAGCTTGATTATTTTGTTGTTTGTTTGAGATATAAATTTAATTTATGAAAATATATATTTTTTAAAAAACTCTCTAGCTTACCCTTCTTTTTGTGTGTTGTTTGTTTTGTTTTTATAACTACGATGATCGTGTATATTACACGTGAGTAGAGGATTTGACAGGTGGTGTGAGTCTCTAGTGAATTGATGGAGAAACTTTATTTTATCTTATTTGTAATTTTATGAAGATATTTTTATTATCTTATATTGAGAAGTATATTTTGGAATACATAATGAATATATGGATTTTTATATTCAAGTTTATTATATAATTTTTATGCAATAAAGTTTTTATTATATGAAAAATATGAGATGTTACAAAAATGACAGAGACAACAACCGAGGGAGAATACTTGATGTTGGTGTCATTAGAGGAGATGATGATGTGATCATCAAAGATGTACTCCTAGTAGAAGGTTTGAAGCACAATTTATTAAGTATAAGTCAACTATGTGACAAAGGATACAAGATCACATTTGAGCCAGACCTTTGTCTTATAGCAAACTCAAAAACTAGTGAGACAGTGCTAGTAGGTAAACGGGTAAACAATGTATACATGTTTAATGTCTCTTGCATTACATCTAATATGAATTGTTTGTTGTCTAGAAATAATGAGTCTTGGTTATGGCATAGGAGACTGGCTCATATTTATATGCATCATCTCAATAGGCTTGCATCAAAAGAGCTAGTAATTGTCTTACCTATGCTCAAGTTTGAAGGGATAGATTATGTGAAGCTTGCCAAAAGGAAAAAAAAAAAAAGTTCTTTCAAACAGTTAAATGTTGTTTCTACATCAAGACCTCTTGAGCTGCTTCACATAGATTTTTTTGGTCCCTCAAGAACTATGAGCCTTGGGTATAATTACCATGGTCTTGTAGTTATAGATGATTATTCAAGTTTTACTTGGACATTATTCATTGCCACCAAGGATGAAGCCTATCATGCTTTTAAGAGATTTGCCAAAGTTATTCAAAATGAGAAGAATTATGGTATTTCTGCCATTAAGTCAGATCATGGGGGAGAATTCCAGAATGCAAGATTTGACAAGTTCTGTAGTAAATTTGGAATCAAACACAACTTTTTAGCACCAAGAACTCCATAGTAGAATAGAGTTGTGATGAGAAAGAACGGGTCTTTGGAGGAATTAACAAGGACATTATTGAATGAAACAAATTTGCCAAAGTACTTCTAGGCTGATGTAGTAAGTACAATTTGCTATGTTCTCAATAGGGTGCTTATTATACTGATCTTGAAGAAGACCTCCTATGAGCTGTTTAAAGGTAGAAAACCCAATATCTCTCACTTGAAAGTTTTTAGATGTAAATGTTTTATTTTGAAAATTGGGCAAATTTGAGTCAAAAGCTGATGAGGGTATTTTCCTTGGGTATTCATTGCATGGTCATGCATATAGAGCATATGATAGGAGAGCCATGCTAATAGAGGAATCCATGCATGTTGCATGTGATGCAACTAACCAGAACATGTAGGAAACTACTACGACAGGTGCAGATGATGAAGTTCTTATTGGATAACAAGTTGATACTGGACTGCAGAATAAACCAAAGATAGTTAGTCAATTGCCAGAAATTCAATCAATTGAACCAGGAATCCAATCAATTGAATATGGAGCTGTGTAGAGACAATTAATTCTGGACTGCTAAGAGAGTGAAGAGTGCTCAGAAATATTTCATTGGACAATATCATTGGTGAAGTTCAAAAAGGGGTATCAACTAGAAGATCCTTGAATCATTTTTGTGAGCACATGACTTTTGTATCACAAGTGGAACCCAAAACTGTAGCTGATGCATTAGAGGACAACAATTGGATAAATGCAGTGCATGAAGAACTAAATCGATTAACAAGGAATGAAGTGTGAACACTTGTTCCCAGATTGAAGCAGATGAATGTAATTGGAACTAAATGGGTATTTAAGAACAAATTGGATGAATAAGGAGTCATTGTAAGGAATAAAGCTCGACTAGTTGCAAAGGGTTACAACCAAGAAGAAGGCATTGACTTTGGAGAGACTTATGCAACCATGGCTAGATTGGAAGCTGTGAGACTACTATTGGTATATGCTTGCATGAATGATTCAAATTACACCAAACGATGTCAAGAGTGTTTTTCTTAATGGATACATTGATGAAGAAGTTTATGTGAGTCAATCTCTCGGATTTGAAGATCAAAAGTATCCAGATTATGTCTTCAAACTCAAGAAAGCCTTATATGGTTTGAAGCAAGCACCTAGGCAGTGGTATGAGAGGTTGAGTAATTTCTTACTTTCTGAAGGTTATGAGAGAGGGAAAACAGATAAGACTTTATTCATTAAGAAAGCATGCAATGATATTATTCTTGTACAAGTTTATGTTGATGACATATATTAGGCTCAACTAATGAAAGTTTGTGTGAGCAATTTGTTAAAGCTATGCAGGTTGAATTTGAAATGTCTATGATGGGAGAACTCAATTATTTCCTAGGCTTACAAATCAAGCAATTCCAATATGGGACTTTTCTTAGTCAATCCAAGTACTGCAGAAAATTATTGAAGAAATTTGACATGGAAAACTGCAAGGAGGTAGCCACACCTATTGCTACTGGATGCTATTTGTATACTAATGAGAAAGGAGCTTAGGTTGATCAAACCAAATACAAAGGACATATAGGATCACTTCTCTATCTCACTGCAAGTAGACTGAATATCATGTTAACTGTGTGTCTTTGTGAAGGATATCAAGCAAATCCTAAGGAGTCACACTTCATGTCAACTAAAAGAATTTTGAAGTGTCTCAAAGGGACCATAGAGGTTGGCCTATGGTACCCTAGTGATATATCCTTGAATTTAATTGGTTACTTTGACTTAGATTTTGCAGGATGTAAAATTGATAGAAAAAATACAAGTGGAACATGCGACCTTCTCGGATCTAGTTTGATTTCATGGCACAATAAGAATCAAGCTTGTGTAGCTTTATCAACAACTGAAGCATAATACATTGTAGCTGAAAGTTGTTGTACTCAAAGTCTCTGGATAAAGCAACAACTAAGTGATTTTGGTTTAATTCTCTCTCAAATTCCCTTATTTTGTGACAATACCAGTGCAATGAACTTAACAAAGAACCCTATACAACATTCCAGAACTAAACACATTGAAATACGCCACACCACTTTATAAGGGATCATGTGAGTAATGGTGACTGCGTAATTCAATTTGTTAATTATGAGAATCAATTGGCTGATTTGTTTACTAAGCCCCTTAATAAAGAAAGATTTAATTTTCTCATAAATGAGTTGGGCATAATTGATTTGAAAAATGTTAATTAAATACGCTTATACAATTGTTTGTTCTTAGTTTAGTTTATACTAACACAAGAATGATTAATTAAGTCAACAAATACAATTAACTAAACCTTGACTTATTACACTATAGTTGATAGAAAATTTGATCCTGTTTAATTTATGCTCAATTTGTTGGAAAGTGTGAGACTGAACGAGAATAAATTCTGAACAATAAATTGATCTGTGCAAGACTATGATATTGGGAAGTTGATAGCTCTACAACAGATTCCTTGGTCAAAGAAAAAGACTTGAATAAGCTGAGTTGTCTAGCGCATGTAGAGTGCATGTGAGATGTGACAACGTACACAATGCCACTTGTCATCAGTTTATTGGTAGTCATTGAGTCAAAAGTTGCAAGTATCTCTAAAGCTAAGTCATTTCTAATCTAACTTATTGTTTACAGAATCCTAACTGAAAAATTGTGTTCTAAATTGTCAATCAATGCTTGGCATGCGCGTGATCTCATTGCATATACTTGAATTTAAAATTTTCCCTTTGCAGTTACTTATTATCATTATATAGGGCATCTATCATGCATTCAAACACACACCAATACACCTCTACTGCATTCATTTTGTTTTGTGCTCCATAGAACAAAGCCCTTTCTTTGTATACACTTCAGAAAAACACCACTAGCATCTTCATCCAATCCTCGAAAGAGAACAAAGAAAGCTTGTGTGAAAATATAAAAATTACGATTATTTGAATATAGAAAATTTTGAATAAGGAATCAATGTTGAGAAAAAAATTATTAATTTGTAGGGGTGAATCATTATGAATTTATTCTTTGATTTCTATGTGCATTCCTTTTTATTCTTTTCTTTCAATCTACTTTTATTTCATCTCGTCACTTGTTCTTATTTTAACCTATAAAGCCAATGAATGTCGATTGGCTTTTCCATGAAACACGTGCTTTTGCCAATATTTGTTGAAAGTTTATGGAGTTTTTTTTTTCAAACCCTCCTTGAGTTGATTAAAATCCTTCTAAATTTTCCAAGGATTAAAATCCTTCCAAGTTTTCCTGGTTTACATCACATCTCCGCTTTATTATTAAGGGGCGTGTCTTTCTTTAATTTGTTAAGTATGTCTCCTTCCTTATGGATTCTCCATTATGGTGTCTTACATCACATGTCACATGATTTTAAGTTTTTTGTGTCCTTAAATTTCATCTCCTTATATCTGTTATCACTGTTGATGATTCCTCAGTGTTATAATAGATACTAGAACTTTTTGCGACCTAGATCACGATGGTGGATGGCGATCTAAAAAATGTGAAAAATGAGATAAAGGTGAAATGAAAGAGATAGAGTTGTCACTATAGTTTATTATGAAAAACAACAGAAACCAAGGAAAGGAAAGGAATAGTCTGTGGAATAGAGATAGGCTTGAAAGTCAGTTATGTGTGGGGAAAACACCCCACAACGCTTGTCCTGAGACAATACATTTAATAGAATAGTAAAATTGAATGTGGTTTATTAAATGTTTATTTTTTCCCAAACTAGAAATAAAAAAATGCAAGTAAGAACAAAAAATAATTTTTAAATTAGGACCCGACAAGGATTGACCTTGCTCCTACGTATTTTCATTCATGACCAAAAATTATGGTTAACATAGATCTAAAGAAGTTGTTTGTTTAAGGAATTTGATATTTTTGAATTTTGAAAGTTTTGTATTTTTTTATATTATTTTTTATTTTAATATGAAAATCGGCTATGCGCATTTGATGTGGCATTTGACCATTATAAAGATACGGTAATTGAAATACACATTTGATGCGATATTTAGCCAATCAAAAGAGATATGGTAATGTTTTTGTTATACAGTTTTGTGGGTAGGATGACGTCATTCGGCTTCAAATTGACATATCTGGTTAAAGGAAATGATTTTGTGTAGAATGACGTCATTCGGCTTTGAGATGACGTCATTTGGCTATAAGATGACATCATGCAGCTCCAGTTGATGTCATATAGTTCCGAGTTTAAGGAAACATGTAAGATGACGTCATTCCATTATGGATGACGTTATATGATTCCTGGTTGTGAAGAACTGTTAGAATTTTTATGGACTTACAAATGAACCCCTTAAACGTCAACGGGAGAATCCTCTTACAACTTGATGTATGACACTAATGCCATGTTATTGGTTGAAGTAGGTGAGGCTACCCTACAAAGTTAGAAGGCAAATTGAGAACTTGAAGCTTAATGAAAAATGCATGAAGATCGAACTGGACCTTCTAGACGAATAAAGAGAAAAAGCAAGAATAATGCAAACAATGAGTGACAAGGTTTTATAATGCAAAGGTAAAACTGAGGACTTTTTAGAAAAGAGACTTGGTATGGCGTATGACATGTGACACCCGCAAAGACGCCATCAATGCTAAGTTCGCTCCAAATTCAGAAGGCCCTTTTTGTCTACAAGAGTCTTTGAACAATAATGCTTTCAGGTTGGAACATTTGGACGGAGAGCAGATTCTAAGGACCTAGAGCGGTGATCATTCTAAATTTTACTTTAGTTGAACTTATGTAATCCATGTACTCTTTCTTACCATCAACACTTTTTTCCTTAAGGAGGGTTTTGGCCGAGGAGGTTTTAATGAGACACTTCCAGTTATTAAATGAAATTTGACAAGTCTTTTGCAAATATGAGTGCTTACAAGTAAGGTGTATCAACCGAAAACAATATTTCGGGGAAGGAAGCTTTCATAAACGTGAATCCCTCCCGAAAACACTCATAGAATTGACCGTGAGAGTGTATAATAAAACACAACAACAACGATAGGAAGTTTTCCAATATGTTAATAGACGATCTGGAGTGTATAATAAAACAATTTTGAACAATTTCACTTTTCATTTGAAGGCCGAACACTTGCGGAACTGACCGTGAAGTGTATCAACTCAATGTGTTCACAATTTCTTAAGAATTTCGAGAACTCACAGATTCGACTGTGAAATGTATAATAAGAGTTCTAGGCTTCAAACAATCTACGAAACCGACTGTGAAAGCACACATACCTCAAATTAACCCAAGAAACTACAAAGTTGGAAAATTTGCTTACTGTCGATTGGCCGATAGTCAAGAAACATGATTATGAAACTATGCATTCAATTAAATTTAAGTTATAAATTAAGTCCCAGAAGTCAGTCGCGACACATCAATATACAACCAGCAAATATATGTAAAGCAAGCATAAAAGTCTCACGAATACAAAAGCAAAGGCAACGTAATCACAAAAATAGACAATCGACTTAAGCAAGGAACTAACTGTGCATTAAAGGTAAATGTTCATCATGATCACACAAAAGACCTTCTTAAGCTATCATCAAAAGATCTAAAGCTAACAAAAAAGGGAAAAAGTCCTAGTGAATACCGCCTAGTTAGACAGGCGACAACATCTGCTCCCGGCGTATATACCCCCTCCATAGCCACCTCCCCCTCTTCCTTGTTTGGAATCTTATAAATTGGAACAAGCTCACCCTTGTAAAAATCCTTCCGAGGATCAAAGATCTCCTCGTCAAGAGGAATTTGATAGAAGAAAGCCACTTGCTACAAGGCCTTTGAAAATCCAAGATCATTTTGTTGGATAACATAATCTTGGAACTCAAAAATCACCTTATCGGCACTGGCACTCGATCTCGCTAGACCTCCAAATCTATGGTCAAACTGGACACCCTCTTCTTCAAGTTTTCAACTTCCGTGCCCAAGGTGCTCACCCGATTCTTGGCAGCCCGCTCCTTCTCTTCAGCGAGCATCTTTCACGAATGAGCCCATCCTCGGCCTTCAATGTCTCAATCTACTCCTTCTGATTAGTATTCTCGGACTTCAAGCCTTTGTTGTTGCCCATCAAAGTGATAATTGCAGAAAGAGCCAGATTGAGCGAGGACGACGACTCGACCAATTCGATCTTTAGTTTCTCCATGTCCTCAGATCATTTCTTCAGCAACTCATCGCCTATTATCCAACTGACAAGGAGTGTTTTTTAACAAAGCTCCAAAATTTTTTTTTCAAGTCCTTAGCCGACGAGGAGGATTAATATACCCTCTCAGAATCATTCAGGTCAATCATGCGATTGAAAATCATTACCTGTTTATTCATAAAATTTAGGGCGGCGGAGGTTTCCTAGTGGTCGTTTATGGCCAAAGGCACTTTGGAGATCGATACAAAGAAGAGGGTCAAAATGGTGACATGAGACTTATGCTCTTTCTTCTTGTGCTCTTTCTTCTTGTGGCAACACGTCTTCGAGCCCGTCGTTGAAGGTTGAACCGACAAAAAAGGCGCTCAAAGAAGAGAAGGGATCGCAACATTGATTGGCTCCTATTAGAAGTAGACTTTAAGTCTAACTCAACCTTACAAAACTTGCTTGTAAGGTGAGGTTTGCACCTACTTATAAACTATTGAAAGGCCTTTTCCCTAGTTAATATGGACTCTCCAACACACCCCACTCACGTCGAGATTCTTCAACTCGTGCGTGGGACAATATATGTAAGGGTGGTCGATAACGACCTGATCACGTCGAGATTCTTCTTGTGGCGATAACAATCTTGCTAGGATAGACTCTGATACCAAATTAGAAGTGGACTTTAAGCCTAACTCAACCTTACAAAATTGACTTGTAAGGTGAGGTTTGTACCAACTTATAAACTATTGAAAGACCTTTTCTCTAGTCAATGTGGGATCTCCAACACCTCCACTTGCTGAGGAGCCAACTTGGCAACCACCTTCTTGCCTTTCTTGGTCGAGCTTGGTTGCCTTTTCTTCAGCAAGTCACGAAAAATTTTGTTGTCACCAGACAAATTCATTGCTATGATGATGTCTACAAAGATAATTAAAAAGATTAGGAAGCAAAAATGAAAAATTACAAGATAAATGAAAGAACATACCAAGAACATCGCTCCTCGGGTCCTCGGACCATAAGGTATCAAGAAGTCTTTTAGTGGAAATGTAATAAGAAAATATGTCTAGGACCAAAATGGCTACCAAGTCCTCGTTGAAATAGTCGATCTCGACCAAACATGGTACTACGTAGGGCCCCTAGTCCAGTACAAAGGGAACTCAGACACATTACCATTATAAACATATGACTTACCTTCCCCCTTAAACAAAACTTTAAAAAAACCCATCTTTGAAATTCTTATAAGATGAAGTGAAAAGGTCAAGTAGGTGGTTCCAAGACTGACTAATCAAAGATAACCAACTAACATTTTTTCCCAGATGGGTACAACAGTGGTGAAGAAAGATGGGAAGGGTAGCCGTTAGCCTCAAAGTCGAGCACAAAATTTGGAATCCTCTAGATAGGCCCAACTGTTGGGGTGAAGTTGAGAAAGGGCTACCTTCAAGGCATTTGACACACCTATACAAAACTCATCTAAGGGAAGTTGAATGTAGGAATCTCTTATTACCCAAGAGTAAATATAGAAAAACTCAACAGATGGCATCCCCCGACCGTGGTATACTAAGTCGGATGAGAAAACATCGACACAAAGAAAAAGCATGATATGGAACCAAGGGGTCTAAAATATCTCTACAACATCTACAAATAGCTTAAGAGGTAAGGATGTCCTAAAATTATAGAATGCCTTTTCAACCTCGATATCCACCCAATCACCTTCAGGAGGGGTAACTTTATTAGTACCCTCCGTGTTATCCCAGTGTCAATACCTGATTTTGTCCGAGTAAAAATATATTGATAAAATTTTTATTAATAAATGATTTATTCATAATTTTGTAGATGTTTTTTTTTTAAAAAGATTAATTAAATTAATTAAATCAAATGGATTAAAAATTCTTGTTAAGAAGAAAATGTTTTTTTAATAAGAGGAAGAAAAGAAAATAAATGACTAATTAGAATTAATTAAAATTGAAAAAGTGAGTGGTTAAAATAAAATTCGCATAATTTTTTAAAATAAGGTTGAAATTCAAATTCAAAAAAGAAAAAAAAATGAATGAGAAAATTAAAATTGCATGCCACATGGCAAGCTAGGAGTGGAGAGTTTATAAATTTTAGTGGCCACGTGACAAGTTAGGAGTGGAGAGTTTTTAAATTTTAGTGGCCACGTGGTGGCAAGCTAGGAGTGGAGGGTTTTTAAATTTTAGTGGGCACATGGCAGGCTAGGAGTGGAGAGTATTTGGTGAGTGGAAAGTGAAAAAAAAATTGGTTAGAGGAGAGAGAAAAAGAGGTTAAAATTGGTGGGAAAAGGGGTTTTTCGGGAAGGGAAAGAGGATACGAAGTGTGGAATTGAATTCAGAGGGTTTTTCGGAGAGGGGAGGAGAAGAATATAAAAAGAGTGAAATTGGTAGAGAAAAAGGGGCAGAGGCTGGATTTTCTAAAAAAATTGAAAAGCATGAAGGACGCAAGAAAAAGTCAAGCAAAATTGTGGCAGCAATTAGAGAGAGGCATAGGCAGAGAAAACACAGAACCAGAGAGAAATCCACGGAAGGAGAAGAAAGAAGAGACCAAATAACAGTAAATTACACTAGACTTCAAGAGGTATCGTGATTTTTGTTCATTGCTGCAATGGTCTGGTTCTGATTGTATTTCTGTTCATTGTTGTTCTGATTGTGATTTTGTTCATTGCTGTTGCACTGATCAGACTATGATTCTACACTCTGATTTTAATTCTCTTATTCCTTTTCATTGATTTAATTATGTGCCTTGTACTCTGAATGATTATATACTCTGAATGATTATATACTCTGAATGTAGTTCTTGCATTGTGTTTCCATATACAATAAATCTGCGTATAAACTCAGTCCAAAAATCAGTCAGTACCTAGCAGAGTCTAATTTAAACTCACAAGAAACCAAATCAATTCCAGAAATCAATCATATCAACATTAAATTGTTTAAAAACCATCTAAAACAAGAAGAAGAAGAGGAGAAAAGAATGAGTGCCGCATTGAAGCGCCTCTATTGCTCTTCATCGCCGCCGAGGCACTATTTAGCTCTGGCAAGCACCGCCTCCTTCACGCCTACACAATCCTCTTCCTCAAATAGCAATCGCCGTTCTCAAACTCTGCCTCATAACCGAACCAATTTTCGCTATCATCAATTCTCCTTCGACGGAACCATTCCAGCATGCTTCGCCATCTATAGTTCTCTCACCACTGTAGCCTCACTGCCCCTCCATCAAATCTCAACAAAGCGTCGCCCTAACCCCCAAACCAATCTTCAATCAACTTTGTTTTTTCTGCAAACTTCATACCTACAATCATCAACTAGCCACCGAGGTCTAGTATCTTCTCCAATCTCAGTGCCGCCTTTCATCTCTCATGGCAACCATTTTAAAATTTCCCCTAATTTGTTTTTTTAGGGTAAAATGATGATGCATAGAGCGTTGGGCTTTAGCCCAATTTT
>Ga0099824_1008584_pt1 | contig 13011 bp, 5 predicted proteins | sample SiratrowhiteBW_FD_76837 | JGI IMG/M metagenome (GOLD analysis project Ga0099824, IMG submission 76837) | Root nodule microbial communities of legume samples collected from California, USA - Siratro white BW | ecosystem: Host-associated > Plants > Roots > Nodule | place: USA: California... | reverse complement strand
ATATATATATATATATATATATATATATATATATATATATATATATATATATATATATATATATATATATTATGTGTGTGTGGAGGGGGATAATATTTGGAAATATTGATACCATAATAACCGTTAAAAATACAAAATTATACATATCTTCTATCTAATGCGAAATTTATTTACATATATCGTGGGGTTACGGAATTGTTTTGATCCCCATCCATCAACTACAAACTCAAATACAAGCTCACATCACACCTTTTACTCGTAATTAAGGCCTTATTAGAAACAATTACTTGACACAAACATAAAAGACAAATTAAAACTAAGTATTTGAAACTCCTACTTTTTGAAATATCACTAAAAAAACTAAACATTTTTATGCAGTCACTTGTTGAATATTGATTGATTATGTGTATGGGCACAACATACCTTTGCATGCTTGCTTCTCACAATCAGATTATGTCTGCAATGTGACAGAAAATGCAATTTATGAGTATTAATTGCTAATTGGAAGTTTATTACATGGAATTAGAGTTGTGTTAATTATTGACGTAGTGACGTGCCTTTGGTTAACTTATACTTTTACTAGTGTGTAATATTATGCGCTTGCTATTAACTGTTTTAAAGGTTCACAGTATAAGAAGAATTTCATATATCACTTCTTCAATGTTGTGAATTGATTTTTCTTCAGAAAATTAATTTTCAAATAATAATAATCCAATTTAGCGTAAATATAAAGAAATATTTCTATTATAATTTACTGGGTTTCCCAATAAGAGCCAACATAAAGAAGATTGTAGAAGATTGATGAGTATAACAACATCCAAGTTAAGTTTTTTGAAACATCCTTTTCCCAAAGATCCAAAACTTGAAGAAGTGGAATTTCAAGTTAAAGAAAGTTCAAAGCAAGTTACAATCGGGTCAAACCAATTACACTATCAATTATACTCGCAAAGTAGTGTGGAAAAAGAAATCTTTTGAAAATTGACCGGAAAAATTGATGAATTAATTGTGATCAATTAAAATAAATTATTGAATTGGTTTAAAAAATAGTCAAAGAAAAAAATAATAATAAACCACTGAAATCCCAACAAAAAAATGGATTCACAATTATATACGCATACTTTATGGTTACGAACTTAAAAAAAATAGTTTTAACATTATAAAAGTACGAGATTATATTTTTTTTATTATTATATATTTATTTATTATTGGTTTTACCATCTCACTTATAAAAGTTCTGTGTTTTTTATTAGGAAAGTTTTCAAGAAATGGAAGATATATTAATTGTTTAAAAACATGTAAGTTGTTAAAAAAAAGTGGTCAAAGGGAAGGAAGGTTGAACTTATGGAAGGTATTGTTTGAAAAATAAAGAAGGTAGACATTTATTGTCTTTAATGGCAAAATACAGTTGAAGATGTATATTTAATCCAGCTAAATATAGTTAGCATCTCATTAGATGTACAATTGTACACATGTCAAAATCTTATAGTTAATTGTTTGTTAGGTCACAAATAAGTGATTTATAATTTTTTTTTTCTTCGATGGAGACAAGCAAAATCCTTAAAGACAAACACATGCCTCAAACAAAAATGTTATTTTTCTAAGAAGGAGGAGTATGTTCTCACCTATTTCATAATACAAATATACTTTTCATCTTCTTTAATACTTTTCTCACTTTTAAATCCGAATTCTGCTTGAAACTTTTACTTTTTCTTCTTAACCATATTTTTTCTCTGAACTTTTCCTTTCTTAGCTCGATATTCATTTCTTATAACTGAATTAATTCTCAACCTTCTCTTCTTCTTCTTTTTTTTTTTTTCTCAAAACTTAATTCTCTTATTTTATTTCAATATTTCAAAATTGGTATAATATGGTTCTTATATGCAAGTATGCATGTTTATTGAAATTCAAAAACTGGTAATAACATTCAAATTGATCACAACCCATCTTTATATAATTGTACAATAATCGAATTTTGTTGTTGAAACACCATTAAATGTTTAAATTATGTATACTTTCGAGTTAAAATCACACTATGTGTTGTTCAAATAAAAAGAAGCCACTATCCAGAGTTTTTACTCAAATTTCCATAACTAAAAATTTACGTGTTGATCAGAATTATAATTGTGAGAAATTATCTTTTTCGAAAATTAAATTGCTTCCATTCTTTAAAACAAACTTCTACTATTAACACGACAACTTAATTACGGTTGAACCATTACAACTAAAGCTAGCAGATTGATGAATCCCAATTTTAAAAATATTTAGTATTAGAAATAAACAAAGAGTATAAAGGTGAAGATGCTACGAATCAAAATGCAAAGATATCTTTGCACAACTAAAAGTACACACTCTTCCATATTCTTAGAAATATAAATATTTCATACCACCCTTCCTATAGAATGATTACCATGCTGCTTTTTCTTTTCACGCTTTAAAAACTTAATTTGGTGAAAACAAAATTAAGACAATTCAATATACAAACAAAACTATAAGATTTTTTTTTTTCTTTTTCTTTTGAATGTGTAACATGAGCCTCACAATTTTTTGCAAACAATTATAAACAAAGTTTAAATGTATTTTTAATTTGTACGTTATTTTACAAGATGAGTTATTAAAAAAGAGCAAAAATTGGTACATAATAAATCAAGTGATCAATAAAAAAGCAACATGAATTAATGTATGTGTGTTTGTTGTAATTTAATGGCAAATTTCAAACTAAAAGGTATTTTATATAATGATGTTATTCAATTGGAACACTATGAAGGATATATGAAGTGTGAAAGGTAAGAAAATGCACACATATGTCTTGCATGCTACGTTAACTTTGAATGAGAATAATTCAGCAATTGCATAACTTTTCTAATATTTAAAATAGACATAAAGATGCCTATGTGTGATTAATTAATGGGACTATGTTGGTTGAATAAACGTAAATAATTAAACAATGAAAGGTACCAAAAAGTAGGAAGAGAATAAAGAGGGATTCTTAAAAAATGAGAGAATGTGTGTTTATGAGGATTTTGCAATGCATTAGCTAAGATTCAACCAAAGAGTGGCTTAATCTGGCAATAAGAATATATTCAGCATTCCCTCAAATGTCTTATCACACCACCCTTTATTCATAGGGAACAATGAATGAATGAATGAATGGTCTATGACCATTTTCTCCACTTTCCATCTATGATTTTTTGCATTTTACCATAAGAAGCCTTAACTTTTCTCAAATTGGATAAGCAAATTCTTCAAACTCTTTTCTTATTATTCTTCAATGGCCTTAGACACTTACCTTCCTAATATCTTTTTTATCTCTCCCTCTCCAACTTACAACAACCTTCTAAACTTAATCTTACAACTCTATGATAACATATAAGAATATGAATGGGCAATTTCTTTCAAAACACTTTTAAGAGATGTAACTTAAAATTAAACTTTTTTCAAAACTTATAACTAATTTATAAATAAATTCGAAATAAAAACACAGTTAACATTTCTAACTTATATTAGTAGGTTTGGTAGATAAATAATGTTTTAGGTAAAATTTTTTAACAAATATAAAATATAATTTGACACTATAAATTATAATTGCATCTTTATTTATATATTTTAATTTAATCGTATTTCTAGATGTGAAAAGTTTCAATCTCCCTTTATTCTTTCTAGATGTGAAAAGTTTCAAGTTATCTCTCTTGAAAATGATTACAAATGATATGATTAATCTAATAAAAATATTTCACTCCACTTAATTAATATATTAACTCCACTTAACTAATATATTAGAATTTGTTAATGTTTATTCAAAATCATATGATTAATCTAGTAACAATTTTTAAATAGAAATTATTATATCAAAAGTTATTCAAATCTATTATCTAACCTTATTTTACTCTAATTAACCATTACAAAAAATTATAGAAATAACATTAAAATTTTTGCATCAGCCAAACGGCCAACACAAATAGTTTTGAATAAAGTGACAACTCGTGAAGTCAAATTTAAAACATTGATTTGACCCACGTAAAAATTGTCACAAACGTTTTTCATCTAAAAAATATTTTCTTAAAAAAAACATGAATTACGAAATAACATGTAAATATGATTTATAATTGAGAATTTGTTATATATAAATTAATTTTATTTCTAATCTATTTAAAATAAAAATAATAATATAATTTACCTTTTTAACTTAAAATTGTAATATATTATTATATTATTAAGTAGGGTGTGTTTCTTTTAAAAGGTGTGAAAGAATTATTTTGAGGAGGGAGTGACATGCCCTACCTATACGGGAGTCCTACATTTACGCTAAATGCAGCAAAACCCTACGAAGCCAAAGTCACGGTTTACGGCCAATGATTTTGGAGGACGAATCGCACGGCTCACACCACTGTTCCCTTTTGAACTTCTATATTCATGCATCCAACCCTTCTTCTCTTCCATTTTTCCACCCATCACATTGCCATTTCATTTCCTATTTCCTAGCTGGGAGTGACCTGTCTTGTCTACCTGCAACAACTTCACTACCACCAATCATTCTTCTATAACACCTTCAACTTAAACTAAAACCTAATCAAATAAGAATTCACTCCATATATTTTGTCACATTCAGAATGTGTTTTTTAGCTTTTTTTTTTTAATTATATAGAGAATATATAAAAGCAAGTGTATTTGGTAGCTCATGCAACAATGCTGAGTTAAAAAGTGAGGTGAAAAGGACTAGTATATATAAAATTAAGGAGATTAATATGAAGAAGATTGAGAGGAAGAATGAATAATTGGAGTAAAGGACGAAAAGAAGAACAGAGCACGCTGCAATACTAATAGTCAATAGAATGGAATAGATTAAGTTAAAGTACCATTTAAGGCGTCAAAGATGCCAATTCTGTGGTTTTCGGCAGTACCATACCACACATCACTACATCTGTTAACTCATCCTGGCCCATTCTCTGCATGCTAAATCCCCATAATTTTCTCATTCACATTCTTCCTCAGTTACTAGCCCCACAAATTCTTTATACCAATAAAAAAAGAATTTTATTGGCATAGATATTAGATTATTTAATAATATCAGTAGTATTTGCGAATCCATTGTGGCTCATTTTGCATCAGAAAACGGCAAACTGTATTAAAACTTAAATTTGAAGAAAGATAAAACTCAGACATGGAAGCTAAGAATGATATATTTTAGAGAAAAAAGGTGTGAAATAAGTTGCTTCATTTTTTTTTGTGTGTGCATTACTTTATATGCATGGCATGGCATGGGTGAAGTACAGTACAGTTGGACCATTTTCATGGCTTCTGCCATATCCATTAAATGAAACAAAGTTTCGTATAGGAAAGCTATAAGAATAGGATAAGAGAAAGTAAGTTTGAGGGTGAATGCATGCACTGGTACAATATGCAGAAACAAAAATGTCATGCTGGCAAAACTGGACTTTAGGCTTTATTGCTTTAGGCCATGGACATAGGTTTTCTTCTTTTTTCGTGAAATGAGAGAGAGAACTATTAATTCTAGATTTTTTTTTTTTATGTGAAATATATATGCATTCATTTTACGGATGAATTAACCCCCATAAAAGAATTGACATAATTTTTAACGAAGTTTCTCAGCTCAACCTTTGTAGTTTTACTGTGTTTCTTTTTTCATTTTGGTGTTAACTAGTATAGCAGTATCCTATTTAAAGCCTTTTAATGTACAGAATCAAAATTCAAAGGCTTCATGTGAACCAATAATGACAGGAATAGAACCACAACACAACTTAGGAGAAGAGAGAGACGACACATTTATCAAATGCGAAATTTGGAAATCTTAAAACAAATACCAAATTATGGAGAATTAGTGTTTGTCTTAGTACTGTGTTGGCTTATTTATTAGGTATGGATGAAGATGCAGACTTGATGCAAAAAAACACGTGGATATAGCAAAGTACTGTAAAAATAATTAAAGTGTGTTTGTTTAATGAGAAAGGGATGTATGTCCCTTCAATAAGTCTGCCTCAGAAAATAAAGAGATAGTCTGGAAAAAAGAATAAAAGAGTAATAAAATAACAAAAATTAGATTAAGTTCTTTATATTTTTATCATCACATTTAGTTTTGTTTAATAGATGACATGTAAATTACTTAAATAAGCACTTTTTATTGCATCCGTGTTCACGATTTTAAATGAATATCAATGTAACATCATTCAATTGAAGAAATTATTAGTAATAAAATATGAACTTAATTTAAGTTTCATTTAAAATAAAGTTTTGATCGTGAATGAGATATCACTTTGATCGGCATAGTTTTTGCTTTTCTTTCTTTCTTTTTTTTGCTAATTCATGATAAGTTTGACCATATAGTTTTATTTTAGTTGAAGTGAAAGTAAAGCAACAGGAATATGAATATGTCAAATTGGCAATTAATTGCCACCGCCAACCCAATGTAGTAGTGATTGTTTGAGATTTTATCAGTTTTTGGTAGCATTTGACCAATTTTCATTTGTTGTCTTTGACCACATGTCTTGCTGGGGTCGATGGCCCACTATTAAAACATCACCATAATTAATTCTTTGAATTAATAACTGATTAAGAATTAGTGCGCCAGAACCAAAAGCGCTTTCAGCAAAAGCAAAATCCAAGAAGCTATAAACACCAATCAATGTTATGCATAGATACTAAATCTAATTCATTCAACAACAATGCACAACCAAAAGACATGCAAAGTAATCATCATATACTACCACACTTGGCATAGCTCCTTCTTTTTCCTTTGTTAGTGGCGTTTGCAAAGTGCAATTATATTATTATTCATTTCAATTTTGAGATACACATATATATGAATTAATGATGAGGAGCTGGGATTTGATAGTGAAACGCAATGTTTATAGGTTTTTTAAAAACGCAAAGAGAAAAGTGACGTTGTTGAGAGTGATCAATTGAAAGGCCTAAGTTGCCCTAGAAAAGAATATGTACTTGTATTCTTTAAGAACTGTGTTGACCTATAAATGTGGGATACGGAAGTTTAGTATATGGTTGCCATGGCTCCATTGGCATTGGGGTTGCAATAAGATAATTGAGAGCTAAGAAAAAGAGAGAAAAGTAAAAGATTGTGTCCATCTTTTTGGCTTTCAAGTAAAGCGTTTTGACTTGAATTTGGACTAAGTCCTCTGTGGTTTATTTATGCGTATTGCATTGTTCTAATGTTGGCATTGAGTAATACGGAAGCACACATTAACATTCTCATCACCTACTCCCTCTGCGTATCAACTTCTTCAACTCCTATCTTAGAAGCTAAGACAACATCCAAGACTAAGATATCATTAATTAAATGCAAAAAAATAATGAATAAAATAAACAAACTTTTATTGCCTTTCGTAAACCTCCAGTCATTTTTCAAGACATTATCTTGGTGGCTCCTAACAATATAAGATAACACGTTTAATAGTCAGATCTCACATATGATATTAGTTAATGAGATAATTTCATAAAATGATTAAGTCCAATTATATGTCCACGTAATCTTAATTAAGAATTTTATTCCTCAGCCAGCCATCTTGGATAGTGGGCTTCGTTGTTGGGCCTAAACACTCCTACTAAAGTTTTTTCTTCCTGCACCTCCATTATCAGTAAATGCACCCCCCACTATTAACATAGAAGACTAAACTACTCTCTTTTACTGCACTACACAACTGCTGCAGCTTCTGCTGCCGTCACTGCTGCACCATCGTCACTACAGAAGAAGAAAGGGAGAACATTCCAGAAGAAAAAGAAGACAAAGAACATTGCTTAAAAAACTCGTTTTGAAATGTTTATTCTGAAAAACTTATTTCGAAAAGTGTATTACATTCGTTTTAAAAAAATTATTCTAAAAATCTTGTGTCAAAATGTATTTCAAGCTTTCTGAAAATTTTATTATGAAAGTACCGTTTCAGAAATTCCAAAAAACGTATTCTGAAAAACTTCCAGGACAGGTAATCTGGAAATTTCCTTAAAGAAGGGTAAAATGGTTATTTGGAAAAATTTTGGGGTGCGCCAAGAAATTGTCGGGGTGCATGAAGAAAAAGCCCCAGCTAAATGGACACTATTGAAGTTTACCTAACAAAAGAAAAAAGAAAATTTACAACGTTGAAGCTTCTTAACCGTGCTACCTTGTAGGCCTTTTATATATTTGAAAAAGACTTGAAGATTTGATATGATGTAACAAGAATCAAAAGATATGCTTCCAGTGCATTCTTGTTAAATTCTGAGAGCATATAAGTGTATGTCTATTCGTAGATAACATGCCAACTAATGCATAATCATAAGAATAATATCAAAGGATCGATTCCATCTTGATTAATTTCGTATACATAAACTGTTAAAAGACAAAGGAAAATGATTTCTCACCTTATATTCGGATTAAGCCTCTCACTTTCGTACGTGGAACATGCTGGCAAAATAGCACGTTAAAATTTTATTTAAAAAGGTTTGTAGCCCACCCCATTTTATGTTCACATGCCTTTCCTTTGCAGGCCTTACTTCCTGCACCTCCTAGTCTTTCTTAGGGCACCTTCAAATTTTTGGACAATCTCCAATGTGCAGACTATTTTACCCCTCATATACTCCTTTACCTTTATTCTCTTCTACCCCATTCACTGTGCCGCTCACCTTCAACAATTTCACACCTCTATTTCGTTGTAGGTGATTTGGATTTTGGAATCCATTGTCATCCACCGCCTTGTCATGTGAGATGAGGATGATTTATTAAAGGTTTTGAGAATGATTTTGTGTTATTCTAAGAATGAAAGTGGTTTTTCTTTTATATAAATATAATTTCGAAATAAACTATTCCGAAAACTAAATCTGCGAGATTTAACTTTTAAAACCGTCTATTTCAAAATTATATTTTCACGAAAAAAAAATTTCGGAATTAGTTGTTTCGGAAATGAATTCTGAATTTAGAATTAACTTTTGAAACACTTCTGAAACATATCATTTCGAAAGTTTTTTTTGAAAAATAAGTTTCAAAATAACGTGTTTAAGAGGTAAATTATTTTTTAAAAATGATTTTTGGAATGGACTATTCTAAAAATATAAAATGATTTCCGAAATAGCCTGTTCCAAAAACATGAATTTAAATAAAAAAAAATCAAAAAACATATTTTAGAGATTTTGAAAATTATAATCCACTCCACCAACTTACCTCAAATGATCCTAAGTCCCGTCATCACCATCACTGCTCCGCCGCTATTGTCATTGCTAATGACACCAAGTCACTGTTCAAAACTACTACTACTGTCACAACATACTGTTGCCATAATCATCTTCACCTTCTTCACGCACCTCCATCTCTTATTGTTACATCTCTCATTATTATATTGCTCTAATAACTATCTTTGCAAACAGGGCACTTTGAGGATTTTTTAAAATTTTGAGGTCCCTTGAGAAAGTTTGGAGGTGTAGGAAAAAACAGTCTACCTTCCTACTCCCATATATTGATGTTACATCTCTTAAAAAATAATTTTCAAAATATTTTTAAAAGTATGTATTATGGATTGTACATTTTAGAATATATTTTAAAAAAATATATTTTGAAATGTAATTCTGAATGTGAAAATACATCTTAAAATATGCATTTCATAATATATTATATATTATACATTTTAAAATATATTTTTAAATCTGGAAATATATTTTAAAATGGACATTTTGGAACTTCTTTTCAAATCCAAAATCAAAATTTTAAAGTAAGTTTCAAATTGGATAATCCAAAACCTTTTCAGATTATTACCTAATCCAAAATAAGGTTGTTTTATAAATTTAAACCATATGCAAAGGCAAAGGAGTGAAGTTGGGCTCAATAGCCCACATGTATTTTCATACATGAATTCATTTTAGAAAATTTTGAATACGGATGACAGTAAACAGAGAGAGAAATTCAATTACTCCAGCGAAATCTTGTTTAAGAAAGTGAAAACAATAACCAGAGAATATATTTCCGGTATATATGTTACAAAGAACGGTACTTTTCATGAATATATTATTTTTAAGTTTTTATTTTTCTGGAACTACTTTCCGGTATATATTAATACTTTTTTTTCTTCCAATTTTAGTTTATATTATCATAAAGTAAATCTTTAAAGTAGTTTTTAGGTTAAACAAATTCATGTAGTCAAATATTTCTAACTTTCGTCTAAGTCTTATTGTCATGAATGATTTGAAACGGGAAGACAACATGTTTTTAGGAATAGTCTGTAGTATGATCCTAAAATCTTAAGATTTAAGTCGATCTAAATAAAATGAACAAATATATTTTAATTAAATATTTGAAAATTATAAACACATGAGAGAAGGTGAGGAATGAATCCTATAAGATAAACACAAAACTAAAACAGGATCATCATAAAAAAAATGCATAATCTCGTAAACATGGCAAGTAATATAATTGATCAAAATTCTTATAAATAACAAACGAAGAACATTAAAATGACAAAAAAATAAAATAAAATAAAATAAAAGCAATGTGAGAGATTTTTGACAGAGTTAGTGCAGAGAAGAGAAGTGTGTGTGTTCAAGTGCAAGTTAGATGAAGCTCATATGAGTCTATATCTTTATCGTTTTTTATTTATTTATTATAAAAGCACTTTAGTCTTTTCTTTTTCTTCTATTTTTTCGTCTGAAGATAATGAACCGACACTTAAAGATCAAAATGCATGTCTGGTCCACAAAAAATAAATTAATACATAAAAAATAATCAAACTCGGAATTTCCCACGTTTTCAACTTTAAGGTATTTCCCCTCACATGCAATGCAACTAACCTGATTTTATGTCTATACTCAAGGTTAAATGGTTAAAATTTAACACGAAAGAACCTTTTTAAATATTATTATCCTTATTTAACCCCAACACAGTCTAAATACATAAATATATTCCTTTACCGTTGATTTAGTGAATTAGGGAATCCTAAACCCCAATTCACACCTTTATTTATATGTAAAATATGTTTTGAATTCAGATTACCACCCTAACTCTAAAATTTTGTTTGATATTTTTAAATAGTTATTTTGTTTTTTATAAAAGTATATATATTTTTATTTGTAGGAAATACCTTTTCTATGTAGAATATAATTGATTGAATATTCTGTGGTTCGGGTTAGTCGATATTCAATTAATCCAATTCTGATTAAATTGACAGTTTTATTTACAATAGGATCAAATCCGACTCAATCTAAATTAACCATCTTTTATATGGATTGGATGATGAGTTTTTGAATAATTCAATCCAACTCGTTTTTATATCTTTGTAATAGATGAAATATATTACTTATTCTTTATATCTTAAATTAATTTAAACAAACTTATTATGATTTGACCAGCTAACTTACTTGAAATATCCAATTAATTTGTATAAAAATTATATTACTTTTCAATTAAGTTGACACTTGAAAATTATAATTTTTAATATTTTTTTAAATAATGATTCAATTGATTTGACTTAATCTCATCCACTTATGATGAATTAAGTTGGATTAAATTTAATATAAAAATGTAGAATATATTTTAGTGGAGTGGTGAATTTAGTCATAAAATTATACCAAACTCAATCTGTAAACAAACCTAATGATGTATCTTTTGTTTAAATTTTTTTATTTGTAGAATCATTTATGATTTCAAAATAAGATATATTTAACTTTGTTTCAGAATAAATATATTTTATTATCCAGTCAGCTTATTTTAAATATTTTAATTCTGAAAGAAAACTAAAAGATTGTGGGCTCGTTAAAAATTAATTCAAAATTCATGTTGGAATATGATATTTTTATTTATTTTGAATGATATAGCAACTATATATGATAATTATGGCTGTATTGAAAATATTTATTTAATTAATGTGCTTGTTAAATCAATAACTCACTTGTATACTTAATAAACATGTATTAGATATATTAATACATTTGATATATTAAAAATATTTATATTTTTATTTAAAAACTGAAGTTTGTAATTAATAAAAATTGAAAATAGTTGTTTAACACTACCATTGTTAAATCGTATAGTTTTGTATCTTTGTATCCTCTTTCTTGAAATTGCTTATATTGGTTATTAAAGTTAAGTAATTTGACAGTGTTATGAGAACAAATGAGTTTCTATTATTATTTTTTAAATATAAATTGTTCCTATATACAACAGAGTTGATTAAGAATTAAAATCAAATTAAATCAGATAAAGAATTTATTTTTGGTAACAAAGAAATGACTCGTTATCAATAAGTTAAGAAATCTACTTTGAGAACAAAGGATATCAAAAATAATTTTTTTTACAGTAGGAATTAAAAAAAAAATTAAGAGCCTAAATCGAATTTTTGTATTAGTGCTGTTTTCGAGAAATACATATTATTCATCCGTACTAGGGTAAAAAAAAGCCATGCCATTGTAAAATAAAAAACATGTTTTTACATGCTTTGTGATTCTCAAAAATAAATTTAGCAGTGCTATAAAAAATATTTTTAAAAAAAATAAAAAAAGACGCTAAATTTAATTTATTTTACCCGTGAGACTAGTAAAATATATTAACAATTAAGCTATTTGATGAGCTTATGTAAAAGAAAAATTAAGCAAAAATCAAAAACAATTTTAAGTGAAGACAACCATGGACCATTGAAAGAAATTTTTTCCATTAGCAGAAAGCAATTGGGTACAACAAGGTAAAAATTTCCAAAGTAAAGAAACAAATCTAAAAATATCAACATTGAAAAATGAATGATGAATGTTGTAGTACTATATATATAAGTCCTTTTGTATTTATTTGCGCCCTGTATTTATTGTCCTGCAATTTCTGAAGTTTCTGAAGAAGAAGAATAAAATGACAGGCAAGAAAGACTACGAACATAAAAAGAAAAACATGGAGAGAGGAACAAACTTATCGATTTCAAGAACTACATAGAAGATAATTCGGTAACACTAGATCTAAGAAAAATAATGATGTAAAGTGTGATTACTAAAAATAACTCACAAAATTGAATGAATTTATGTATTTACTCACAAGTTATTTAT
>Ga0099824_1008578_pt1 | contig 13014 bp, 8 predicted proteins | sample SiratrowhiteBW_FD_76837 | JGI IMG/M metagenome (GOLD analysis project Ga0099824, IMG submission 76837) | Root nodule microbial communities of legume samples collected from California, USA - Siratro white BW | ecosystem: Host-associated > Plants > Roots > Nodule | place: USA: California... | reverse complement strand
TTTTTTTTTTTTTTTTTTTTTTTTTTCTTTTTTTTTTGTTCCTCTTCCCCGTCTCTTTTTTGGTTTTTTTTTTTTTTTTTTTTTTTTTTTTTTGTAGTTTTCTCCATCTTGTTCCATTATTATGTTTCTTGTCAATTTCCCCCGCTTAGTTTAATTATATTGTGCTCTTTGGTGATTTATTTCTTACCCAATTTCCTGATACACTGGTAGAATTGTTTCTGCACCAATTTTGTGATGCTCACACTTGCTCAGGAAAACATAAACCTTTCTCTCGAGGAGGCAAGGTAAAGCCTGATTCATTGGGATATTCAATACTGCTTTGATTAGAAATCTGTCATTGCTAACTCTATTGGTATATGGAAATCTATACTTCCATTCAGATCATCTATGTTGTGATGTTCTTGGCCTAATTGGCAAAGTCCCTCTGTAAAAAGAAAAGGCCTTGTTGACATTAGGTTAATGCTTTTACATTTTTTGCTGGCTCAAATTAGACTTTAATGTCAAAACTTGCAGTCACAGTACCTTTCCCTTTCTATTGGAAAGGTTTTAAAACTTTTAAGCGTTAGATTTTTGTCTTTTCAATTCTTTATGCCATAATTTCTTAAAACTTATACTTTATAACTAATTTATTATGATAGTTAATACTTGTCAATAAAGCTGTTATATGTCAATCTTGATATTTTGCCACTGCAGGATCAAAGTAGTTTCTTCCGCCTGGCTGCTGGAGCATTGATCTTGGTGCTACTTCCTGTGTTCTATCTTTTTCTTTATTTGGTACAAAGGTACTATTTCTATATTTAAATGTGATTTAATCAAATAATGGTTTTACTCCACAATTTCTTAATGCTATTTTGCATGTTGTAGTGATGTGAAGAGTAGAACCCAGGATCTTCGTCGCATTTCGAAAGCTGGATGGAAAACAAAACCATCATGATTGGTAATTATTTATCTCTTTTAGATGGGCATGCCTTGGTAATTAAGTGGCAGAATGGGATTCAATGACAGCAAAATTGCCATTGATTAATATGTGGGTCTTTTGGAATAGATGGATACGTTTCTTGGAGACAGAATAATTTTGTTTGTCATTGCCATTAAATTGCAGCGCATACATATTATTGTCTTCAAATGTTTTGCAATGCCAATTTCAGTGACAAATATTAATCCATCTGTAGTTCTGTCTAATGTAGTTTGTGACAAGACATCAATTTCAGACTAAAAATGTCTCTAATTTTGTTTTTTCTAGTAGTATGATGCTAATGTTGTTTGTTTATATTTTGGTCTTGAGAAGTGATTTGCTCGAGGGCTAGCAAAAAGCGTAAATTTTGGGGTGTGATAAACCTGTAATAGTGAGCTATAGTTATGTAAAACTAGACACTAAATAGTGTATATATATTGTATATATTTGGAAATCATATATAAAGTTGTTAGAATTTCATGATTTTAGCATGTGGCCGACATATTTGTGTGTATTAGTAAAGTTTTCTGGTAAAAAATTCTTGAAATATTTATTCTTTTTTCGGTCTTGACTGTAGGGCCACTACGAGAGACTAATTGGGATGAATTGAAGAATCTGTTATTTGTTTGGTTTAGAGCACAAGTACACAAGATATAGAAGCCATTCAAACCGCTAATGGTGTCTTGTACTCAGTTCCACAGTGTTATCTTCATGTTATAAATTGAAGACGTCAGTGCTCATTTGAATACTCAGCAGCGCATTTAAACGTTCCATGCTATCGTGATAAGATGTAGCCGCTGATTTCTGTGCATTTAAATGTCGTCCAACGGGCGTTTTAAATGTACTCAGTTCACTTAGATTGGTACAAAACAATGCTCCCAACTTTGTAGACTTTTCACAGCTAAAGTACTATGTAACATACGAAACAGTTGCTATTCTCTACTTCGGGAGTTCAGGTTTGTGCATATCAAACTTAAAAAAAATCAGGGGCCAATTTCATGATTGCTAATAGATATCACGTCTTTATCGTCTCATGAATTGATTTTTGATTTGTTTCAAATGTATCACTAAATTCGTAGCTTGGGGAAAGTGGAATGATTGGTTCCTCTTATTTAATTAGATATTCTTATGTAGGTGTCCTTATTCTTTCTTTTCTTGACCTATTACTTTCACTTAGCCAGAAGAACTGTACTCACATCTCACTACTTGACTGACTAATCATGTTGATTGTCTAGCCAAGTCAGCTTTAACAACTGGTTTAATTTTCATATATTTTTCCTCTCAATGCCTCAAGTCTCCAGTTCTATTATGAATCCATTTTTTTCCTTACCAAGGTATTGCTTACTTTGATAATTATGGGAAAACAGACACTGCAAATCTTCACTTCAATCATAGGAAGCAGAGGACTGGATTTGGATACCATAAGGCACGTACAACACCACAGTAAGCTGTCATCATATTCATTTCTCTCGTGCTTTGATTATTTCATGTTAATTGTTTTTTTATCATTCAATTGAGGGGATTTTTTTCCGTTCATAATGCTATTCTTGGACTAACCTTAAAATTGAAATTAGATTCAATCTTTTAATTGGAAACTTGGTTATTGAGTTGAATATTAAGGAATTTTACCATAGTTGTTGATGTTCCAATAATAAAGCTTAATAATTGAGACCTTATGGAATTCTCATGCTTATATTAGTGAAGGAATTGATTGAGCCTAAAAGCAAACCTTTGATCTTTAATTTGTCGGTAATTTCTTGGATTAAGAGGTAAGTTAAATGTTTTTAGACGAGAATATGGAGAAAGCTAATCCTAGCTTTTAATCGTTGTTGTCACTTCAGTTACGATCATTGTGATTTGTGGTGCTGTGTTATATTTTTGTAAATTCTGAGGAATAATTCAATTTAGTATCCTTTTACCCAGTTATCGGTTGAAATAGTAATAAACTAATGATTTGGTACTTCGATCAAATCCTCGAAGGAATGACGCTTTATAATTTTTATTTTATACTTAACACGAATATTTAACATTCGATACACTTTTGGTAGAGTTTTTATCTCATTGTTTTAAACTTATATGATACTGTTTTCAATTGAATTCGGAACTAAGATTAAATATTCAACAAAAAATACTAGATTTTGTGAATTTTTTATTCATATAGCAATTATTAATATTTTCAATTTGATGGCAAGAAAATATAGAGTAACTTAAATTTATTAGAATAAACAACTTCTATAAAACAAACTCATTATGAGAAATAGACTTTTTCACATTTATGTTGATAAAAACTTCCGTTGTTTGTTGAACATGAAGACAAAATTTAGCACATTTTTGGATTAAGAGAAATAAAAGCATGGATTTAAAACGATAATGCTTAAAATGGCTTGTAAAAAATATTAGTAATTTGGAAATTAAAATTGTTTACTTTTCAAAAATATCTTTAAGTTGACAAGTGGAAAGTGCAAATGAGTGTTGATCACAATTCAATCAATAATAACACTAGATTCCAACACGTAAATCATGCAAGAAACAAAAGCAAGGAAAAAGTAATTTATCAAAGACATAAGAAAGATTTGAATAACTTATATAATAATTTATTGGATAAAAAAATTATTACTAGTTCAGAAGTTATAATACTGAATTATGTATAATTCTTTTTAATTAAGAGTGTAACAGTTTAAATATTAACATTCATTTGACTTGATTTACCATTTTCTCTTTAATAATTGTCTTACTAAGAACAATAACAATTAATGTTATTTGCCAGAGTAAGCAAATAGGATCATGGCCAAATTGTTCGAAGGCGTCTCGGGAAGTCGGCCAAGCGTTATCTCTTAAGGTGATAAGAGTCGGTTACTATTGACTGACTGTCAAAGAAGATATCCAAAGGTATTCTTGAATTTGTGACCAATGTTAAAGATATGGGGATTGGATACATGTTCCTGCAGAAGAGTTGCACTTGATTGTTAGCCTGTGGCCTTTCCACACTTGGGGGATAAATATTCTTGGCCCATTCCCATTAGCAACGAGGTAGTTGAAATTTCTGATAGTAATAATGGAGTACTTTACCAAGTGGATAGAATTAGAACCTGTAGCCTAGCAGCAAAGGTCCATCATTTTGTGTGGAAAAATATTATTTGTCGTTTCGGTGTGTCGAGAGTGTTAATACCAGACAATGGAACATAGTTTGCGAGTAAGTAGTTGAGAGAGATGTGTCAGGAGTTGAAGATTAAGCGAGTGTTTTCACCTATTGAACATCCACAAACTAAGTACTAAGCAAAAACAACAAACCGAGTTATCTTACGAGGTAAAAAAGGAGGTTACATGTAGCCAAAGGGGGCTAGGCTGATGAAGTCCACCGGGTATTTCTTTCTTATCACACCACGCCACAGTCCGCAACGAGAGGGAAACTCTATTCATTTTGGTGTGTGGGACAAATGTCTTGATTCCAGTAGAGACAGTAGAACCAACATACCGAGTGATCAACTTTTCATCGAGAGTGTTAGATGACATTGGGCGAGCAGATCTTGACTTACTGGAGGAGGTCAGAGAATGTGTCTGGATCAAAAGCAAGGCATTGAAGTGGCGACTAGAGATGAAACACAAGAGTAAGGTCTCTCCTAGGTAGTTCAAGGAGGCTGGTCTGGTGATGCAAAGGTGCAGATGATAAGATTGCATAATAAATTGGCGACAAAATGGAGCAGGCCATATCACATAAGGGAAGTTGTTGGTAATGGAGAGTATCGTCTGAAAACATTGGATGGAGAGTTTATTCCTCAGACTTGGAAGGTGGCAAGTCTAAAGTTCTCTTTCAACTAGTAAACTCTTTCACAGGGCGACACGTTTTTCCCTTGATTTTTAATTATATTTTCTCAAGGGTTTTTAATGAGGTCGCGTTTATTCAATAATAATATAAACTTGTGTTCCTCACGTAAAAGCTTTCATGTGCTAATATTTTATGCTTTGTTAAATTTGTTGTTATGCAGCGACTTCTGAAAGGTGAGCCCATAAACTCGGCTACTGAAAGAGTGTAACCCTTGACCAACTGTCGAAAGGTGAGTCTATAAATTCGACTGTCGAAAGGTGAGTTTATAGATCTGGCTGTCGAAAGGTGATTTTATAAATTTGGTTGCCGAAAGGTGGGTATATAAATCTGGCTGCCGAAAAGTGAGTGTATAAATTCGACTATCGAAAGGTGAGTCTATAAATTTAGCTGTTAGAAGGTGAGTCTATCAATCTAGCTGCCGAAAGGTGAGTCTATAAATTTAACTGCCGAAAAGTGAGTCCATAAACTCGAAAGGTGTGCCCACAAATTTGGTTTCCGAAAATGTGTTAATCGACTGTCGAAACATAAATCAAAGGGCTAGAATTCTGGTCTGGAATATGTTGGAAGAAAAATTATAAATACAAGATTGGTAAAAAGGAAAAATAACTTATATTTGCGTTAGCCAAGAGCGATAAAAAACCTCAACAGCTAAAAAAGGTGTAAAAGAAGATATGAGAAAGTCAAATACTAATTCCTTACTCTTCTTGTGACACACAATATACCTTTGTTAGTCTTACAAGGACTAACCTCCCTCTAACTCTTGAAAATAATCATCTCCTTCTACTAAAAAAGACAAAATTATCATTCATAATACAAAAATTATGATTGATTTCTTGGATATTACCTTTAAAGTTTACAACATAAATCTAATAAGTTTCTTTTTGATGATTTTAAATGACCCAAATCTTCTCTTTTATTCTTACACCTTAATCTGATATGTATCTTCCTATCTTCCTATTTAGTGGATGAATATATTTTCAAAAACATTCCAATGCTGAAATGAAAAACATAAGTGAGACTGTTAATGAGTAATAAGTATAGTGAAATCTTCACATATTGATAATATTGTAATTTAATACCTAAATGAACCTAGGTTAATTGTTCTAAGTTGTCATAATACTCCATTAGCGCTTAACTTAGTAATTAGGTATAATGCAAATTGTTACTTGATCTGAGATAATGTTGTCCTTGGTGGCTGAGATAATTTTGGAGACTGAATAGAACATATAAAATTTAATTTGATAAAAAATATATGATAAATTGGAGAAAAGAAAAAATGTTTTGTTAAAACGAAGTGAAATAGAGTAGAGAAAAAAAGAAAATTAGAAAATTATAAAGATATGTATTTGACATATAAATTATATTAATTTGTGTTAAGAGGATATGGATACGAGACTTGTAGAAGAAAATTAATATCAATTATATTATTTTGTCTTTATGACATAATCATGTCATTAATTTTGTTATTTTGTCTTTTATGCGAAAATCAGAGTGTAATTTTTTATTTATTTTCTCTCTATCTAGACCTAGAATGAGTACACTACTAATATATACTCTTTACTTTTGTTCTTAATAGAAAAATAGAGAGAATATTTTCACTCTCATATATATTGTTCATTTTTGTTCATCTCTTCATTTCATAATATGATATCTATTTCATAATATTGTATCAGAGCACTGATTTTAGAGCTCTGGTTGTTATATTTATTCATGGCTGAAATTGTTGATCTCTCACGAGACCTATGTCATCTTTGAATAGGATTTATTCTTTTGATATACAACAAGACAAATATATTTTTGGTGATGAGTCCAATGCAATGATTGTTACTAGCATAAGAATTTATGGAAGAAAAAATATTTCTAAAGTCTACAATCATTGTGGAAAGACAAGACATATGATTGATATATGCTATAGAAAACATAGTTTTTCACCTCAATTGAAGTTTAAAATTCACAAGCATATTCTTACAATAATGAGCAGAATCATGAAGGTTCAAAGTCATAAGTACATTCTCAGCAAATTGGTTTTACTCCCGAGCAATATGAAACATTGTTAGCCCTTATACAACTGTATAAATTTAGTGACAATCTTTCTAATCAAATCTTTATTATTCTTTCCAAACATGACAACACACATTGATAACAAATTTATTTCTTCTTTTAGTTCTTGGATTGTTGATAGTGGTGCTACTGATCATATTTGTTCATCCTTGACTTATTTCACTTCATATCATCAAATTAATCATATTAGTGTCAAATTACCAAGTGAAAATCAAGTCATTGCCAATTATTCTAGAAGTGTTTTTCTCAATCAAAATCATGTCAGAGATAATATTATGTATATTCCTAACTTCACTTTTAATCTTCTTCTGGTAGCAAAATTGATTGATAATTTATCTTATGTGATTACAATTGACTCTAATGGTTGTCACATTCAGGATAAGAACTCCTTGAAAATGATTGGTTCAGCTGAGATGCAAGATAAGCTTTATATACACAGGGCCTCTTCCTATCAAAAACTTAAAATCAAACATATCAAATCTTCACATATCACTAATATTGTCAATTCTACTGCTAGTTATCTCGAAACCCTTTGACATTTTTGGTTAGGGTATGTTTTAAACAAGTGCAATGATGTTATCAAGAATAAATTTCCTTTTGTTAAATATAACAAATTTTTTGTTTGTGATGTTTGTCTTTTTGCAAATCAAAAAAGACTTCCTTTTCCTCTTAGTCCATCTAAATCTAAAAAATATTTTAATTTGATCCATGTTTATCTATAGGACCATACTCAATATCATCAATTGATGGTCATAAATATTTATTGATCATAGTTGATGATTATTTAAAGTACATATGGATTTTTCCTTTAAAAAAATCTAAAGTTGTTAAGACTTTGAAAAATTTTGTTTTCTTTTATTCAAACACATTTTGAAACAACAATTAAAAAAAAAGTGACAATGTGACTAAATTTTTCATGACTAATTTTTTTTTATCAACAAAGGAATAATACATCAAACGTCATGTGTCAATACTCCATAACAAAATACTATAGTTGAAAGGAAACATGATTATTTATTAAATGTAACAAGAGCTCTCATGATACAATCTTATTTAACCAAAATTTATTGATCATATTCTGTGATACATGTTGCACATATTATAAACATGTTTCTCACACCTGTTTTAAATTATTTTTCTCCTCATGAAATGCTTTACAAAATTGCACCAAATTTTAATTAATTAATGGTGTTTGGATCTTTATGTTATGCTAGCACTTTGTCAACAAATAGAAGTACATTTGATCCAAGGACATCAAATTGTGTTTTTATTGATTTTAAAAGGGGACAAAAGAATATATTTTGTTGAATACTCAATAAAGAAATTTTTTTGTGTCTAAGGATATTGTCTTCTATAAACATGTTGCTCCATATCAAAGGGTTGATTATACTAGCAATGAAACTAACAGTGCTAACATTCATGATCAAAGTTCTTTTATAGAAGATAAATATTTTGAGCATGCCATCACAAGTTATTTTTGCACCCTGTGATAATGTTGAAAATAATAGTAATAATTATCATGAATAAGAAGATCAACATGTTTTGAGTTAGTCATCACAAGTCATTTTTTCACCCTGTGATAATGTTGATAATGACAACGAATCAGACATTCAGGTTCCAGAAGAAGTTTGTTCCCATAGAGTGGAAAAACTCAATGAAAATCATGAAACAACACAATCAATTCGAACGAGTACTAGAACAAAAAGACCACATGAGTATATAAAGAATTATCATCGTAATCTCAATGTTTCCAATACATCTTCAAGAGTTAAATATCCTTTGAATCCTGTTTTGTCTTATAATAAATTATCTCCTTCTTACACATCGTTTGTTATGTCTCTTTCTTCACATGTTGAGCCAAACACTTATTCTAAAGCTGTGAAACATGACTGTTGGAGAAAGGCTATACACTGAGAAATATCTACTTTGGGGTCAAATCAAACACGGGAGACTGCTCTTCTGCCTAAGGATAAAATTGCCATAGGTTACAAATGGGTATTTAAAATAAAGTATAAGGCTGATGGGACTATTGAAAGACATAAAACAAGCTTATTGGCAAAGAGATACACATAAATAGAAGGCATTAACTACCTTGAAACTTTCTCTCTAGTAGCGAAGATGACTATTATAAGGTTGTTTCTTTCTCTAGCTTCTATATATAACTGGGAATTGAAATAGTTAGACACAAATAATGTATTCTTACATGGAGAATTGAAAGAAGATATATACATGGTTGTTCCTCCTGGATAGAGTTCTATTCAACGAGGACACATTTGTAAATTAAAAAAGGCTTTATACGACCTTAAGTAAGCTAGTAGGGAGTGGTTTGCTAAATTGTCATTTTTTTTTTTGCGAAATATGCCCAATCTATGAATGATCATTCATTGTTCATTAATTCTTCTAAAGTATCTTTACAACATTATTGATATATGTGGATGATATAATCTTGGTAGGAAATGATAAAGAAGAGATTGATAGAGTCAAATAAACTTTAAATAAGATTCAAGATCAAGGATTTTAGGAATTTAAGATATTTTCTTAGTCTTGAAATAGCAAGAAGTAAAAAAGATATAATGATGAATCAAAGAAAATATGTATTGTAATTGTTAATAGATGCAGGTCTTTTTAGCTTGCAAACCTACAATCGCTCTTATTGATAATCTTGTCAAATTATCTTCCATTGAAAGTGTGCCTTTCATAGATGTTCAAGCCTACAAAAGGTTGATTGGAAATATTATGTATCTCACTAATACCCGAGCTGACATAACCTTTCCTGTACAACAACTTTCTCAATTTCTTGATAAGCCTACAATTGCTCATTATAATGCAACAATTAGAATTCTCAAATATATTAAAGAAACTCAAAGTCTTGGCTTATTTTTCTCTTGCAACACTTCTGGCCATCTAAAAGCCTTTTGATAGAGATTGGGGCATTTGTGGTGATTCAAGATAATCAGTGACTGATTTTAGTAAGTATCTTGGAAATTCCCTTATATCCTGGAAATCAAAGAAGTAAGAAATACTATCAAAGAGTTCTCGTGAAGCTAAATATAGGCCAATGACCACTGTTACATGTGAAATTCAATGGCTAGTTTATCTTCTTCAATATTTCAAAGTCCCTTTTGAGCAACTATCTCTTTTATACCGTGACAATGACTCAACAAGAAACATTACAACAGTGTTTCATGAGTGTACAAAACACATATAAATAGATTGTAACATTGTTAGAGAAAAACTAATGAAGGGTCTCGTCCATTTGCTTTCCATTTCCACCATAGAGCAAATGGCTGATATTTATACGAAAGTCTTAAGTCCTCAATTTTTCAAGAATATTTGTTCCAAGCTGGGTCTCATTAATATTTGCCCCCCAACTTGCGGGAGGTTTCAAAGGATATGGATACGAGACTTCTAAAAGAAAACTAATATCAATTATATTATTTTATCTTGATGACATAATCAAATTATTATCAATTCTGTTATTTTGTCTTTTATGATAGAATCAGAGTGTAATAATTTTATTTATTTTCTCTCTATTTAGCTAGACTGGAATGGATACACTAGTAATATATATTTAGTTCTTTACTTTTGTTCTCAATAGAAAACATAAAAAATATTTTCATTCTTATATCTTTTGTTCATTTTTGTTCATCTCTACATTTCATAATATGATATTTATTTCATAATAAAAAAAGAAAGTGTTAGGTTTATTTTTTTTTCATTTTAAAGCGTATAATCATTAAATTAAGTTCGTAATATATTACATTGAAACACGTTTGCAATTGAAAATGGGGTTCACTTTTTTAAGTTCCTGTCCATTTAGCCAATTCGTGTGCCTTTGTAAGTGTATTGAAATTAAACAAAAATGTGCATTCTTGAACTATTCATGTTCTTCTTCTTGTAAGAAAATTATATAATAGAGATTTCAAATTAGACCAATCCAATTTAAAAACTAAAACAGTATATTTCAAAAAAATTGAATTTCATCATATTCTATTTAGTTTTTTTTCTTAAACCATGTGTTTGGTTAACTTTTTGAGATAGAAAATCAACCCAAACTAAATTAGACCAAATAGTGTATTATATTATTTATATTTATTATTTTCAAGTTATGTTTATGTTAGAGAAAAATTTAGTAAACCCTCTTTATTTTGATTAAGCGTTATTAAATAATAAAGTATAAAATATGAACATATTTTGTTTGTAAAATACAAGTTTTATACAACAGATGATGCAAGATACAATGTGCTTTGTTAATAAGATGATACAAGACATGTGGTTTCTTTATTTCGTCTGATAATAAAAAGTCTTATAAGATTACATACATGCACACAATGTTTTAAGCTAATATTTGTATCTAACAAAATTTTATCAGTTTATTCTGTGTTGCAAAGATGTTTTCATCTTTATGTTTACTAAGAAGATCTCACAAAGCTCAAGTACATGTTAAAGATCTCAAAAATGCATTGGGTAATCTTTCTCATCCCTTATATTTTTAGATTACATGTTATTAATCTTGATTTGACTTAAGAAATAGTGCCTTGCTAAAAACGAGTTTTGAAAAGAGATTTTGATAGTGTTTTTGTCAAACTTAAGGGTGTTTTTGATAATTTTCATTAGATAATACCCTTAAGAAACTACTTGATAGATCATCTGTCAAGTATATAAACTTAGTGTGTTAGCATTTATCACTACAAAAAAGAGTTATTTAGAGATAAATTTTTAGCTATCAAATAAAATGATTGCTAATTATGACCAAAATAATTATCAAATTAGGTTTTGGTTGCTAAATAACTATAAAATAAAAGTAATAATTGAATTTAATGATCAATTAAGTTAAGATAATCGATATCCAACATTAACTATCAAGGTTTTAATTACTTATACAATTAGATTCTAAATTAGTCTCTAATTAAGTTAGAGACTAATTTAAAATCTAATTAAATAAGTGACTAAAACCTTAGTAACTAATATTAAATACCAATTATTTTTTATTATTGACAATTCAAAATTTTCATTACAACCAAACTCTTTATTTATTTTTTCATTAAACTTTCATCCAATCAAAATGCCTTAGTTATTTCCAAAAACCTATTTGCAAAATAATCTAGACAACTCTACTAATCAAATCTCACTCTACAACAACAATGCGAACATTTCTACTAAATATTGCAACTGTAATATACCATACTGAGTTCTTAACTGCTTAAAACTAAGTGCTACAGTGATAGCTTTTGTTAAACAAAAAGAATCCTAATTTTATTAATGAAGGACCTTTTGGAATTAGGATAACCCTAAAAGCTGTATGCAATGAAGTTCAATCATTTGGATTTGCCCTAGTAAAAATTTAGATTTGGTGTATTGAATATAGAAAAGATAACAAAACAATTGTGTATTCTTTTTTTATTATTTGGTAATACAAGGATGATCCGAAGTACAGTTTCTATGCACATGTATGATCATCATGTACTTAGTTAATCTTACACATACGAAGTCTGAAGCTATGGCATGCTTCACATTTATAACTAAAAATGAGAGGGTGAGAATGGGACATGGCATCTGAATTGTGATAGCTTGCATGGGCCATTATGAGGGTATGTGTCATTGGCCATTAAGCTGCTGAGGATGAGGGTCAGGTTGTTGTTTAGATTGGTCATATTCTGCAGGTTCGTTCTTGGGTGGTTCCACGTGTGAGGCAGTGATTACCTGTGCATGTGGCATCATATCTGGCATGTCGGGTCCCACCATGTCATGCTGAATATGATGATGAGGATACAATGTGTACCCTTGAGGCCATGGTTGAAGGGTCCCATCACTTGGGTTTGACACGTGGCATTCCCCCATGCCTCGTGGATCAGCATTTGAACTTGTCCCTTGCGAAAATGAACCATAAACTGTCGAAGACAAGTCCCTGAAAATATCATATCTTATTATTAATAATGAATAATATCATCATATAATATTTTAACAAATATGATTTTCTTTTCTTTTACCATAAAAAAAAGTTCTCCTCCATTCTTCTGTTTTTATTATTTTTTTGCAGAAATAAAGTATTACAGTAAATAATATAATTATAAATGTTTCTATTTTACCTTTTTTCTAGTTTGCAATAACAAAACATATATATATATATATATATATATATATATATATATATATATATATATATATATAT
>Ga0099824_1008575_pt1 | contig 13017 bp, 4 predicted proteins | sample SiratrowhiteBW_FD_76837 | JGI IMG/M metagenome (GOLD analysis project Ga0099824, IMG submission 76837) | Root nodule microbial communities of legume samples collected from California, USA - Siratro white BW | ecosystem: Host-associated > Plants > Roots > Nodule | place: USA: California... | reverse complement strand
AAATTTTATTCGGCATTTCTAATTGAAAAAAAAAAAAAAAACTATGCATCATTTAATTTTAATTGAAACTTTATTAACTTCAGGTAAGATTTTACTAATTTTAATTTTAGAAAGCTTTTATATGATAAAAGATAAAAATATATAAAAATTATTTTTTTTTACAATTTTTATGAATTAATTTATTCTTAAACTAATTTTAACTCATAAAAAATTAATTTATTTTTTCTTAAATTTTTTATAAAGAAATTTTTAGAAGAAAAAAACTAAATAAACTAATTTTTTTATTTTACCAATTAGCGGAATTAACCTAAACCATAAGGAGATCATTATGAATTACTCCTATAATCTTATCCTAGCTGTTACTTTAAATCCGGTAATCTGCAAAATATGTTGCCATGTGGAATTTTATGCTGTAGATTAATATAGAAAATTTTAAAATTTCTATGAAAAAAAGTATATTATTTAGATAATAGAAAATTTGAAATACTTTAGGATAAAATATGTTGATTAAATAAATATTTTTAAAAGAATTTAAAATTTTATGAATAATTGAAATATTTAAAATTAAAAAACTTTAAATTTTATCTAGAAGTTGAAAAATTGAAATTTTCCATGTTCTCACATTCATGTCCTTTTTTCTTTGGATTCTATGGTCAACTCTATTTTAATTGAAATTAGGTTAGCTTGACTAAAACGAAAACATTGTTAGGACCACTGTTTTTTGGTTGACGGAATCAAGTTGTTTTATTCATTGTTTGTATTAATAATAAAAAATAATATAACTATAGAGGTAGATTAGTTGACCCAACACTACCAAAAAATGAAAATAGAGTTGTTTTGCGAGCCATAAGACACCAATACAATTACAGGTCATAATGCATCAATACAAAAATCATGAGGTTCATACATCTAAGTCAGCCCTTTATAACCCCAGTATAAAAAAAAAATCAGTAATAAAGAATATTAAATATAATGAGGTAACTCATTTAAAAAAAAAATAAAGGAAGAGTAAATCTCTTACAAATATCCAGAAAGATCAAACCAAAAACCAAAAATAGCATCTCCTAGTGATACCAATGTCAGGAATATTCCCACTTGGATCATTTTAGCCCATAATAGAGGCATCACTCCTTGACAGATAAAACATGCACGTTCCACCTAACTAAAATTATAAACCGCTACATTCACACTCTATATTGACAAAACAGCGTCACAACAAAAATCACCTTTACATACACTTAAAATTCATAAGTAATATGCAAAATTCATACGTAATTTAAATTTATATATTGATTACATATAGAAAGAAATTCATAGTAAAATTCTCATATTTAACACTTATATATGGATTTTATAAAATTTATAAATAAAATATATATATATATATATATATATATATAATTTATATGTAATCATTTACAAACCAGATTCAAATGCAATTATCTACTTATACGTAATTATATAAGAATCAGTTTGTATCAAAGCTATGTTTTTGTTTTTAATTTCAACACAAAGTTCTCGATTCCCATTCATCCAATATCCAATTCAAGCAGTTTATAAATTCATGATTTACGTTACGATATTAAAGCAGTCACTACAATACACAAAAGTCCATGCTATTGATTCGTAAAGCGATGGTTTAATAGCGGACGTTAAAACCTTAGAAGCAACATGAAATTAGCGTTAGCAATTGGACAGAATCCACAACGATTATATCAGATAAGCTTTTCAGTCATATTACGATTATTATTATACTTATTAATACAACTACAATTATTATTATTGTTACTATTAATATTATTATTATAATTATAACTATTATTATTATTATTATTATTTAATTATCTTATACTTGATACAATTATAATTAAAATTATCTTATAATTAATAAAATTATAATTAAACTTTAAATTATTTAATAAGTAATAAAATTATAATTAAATATATTATGATTAAATAATAGTTGAAAATTAGATTTAATTTTTTATTTCATATTAATATTATTTTTTTATATTATTTATTTTCTATTTTACCGTGTTAGTAACAAATTTGTGTGTTATAATCAATTTAAATAATGACATTTAGGTACTATACGTTCAAATTTTATAAATTATTATATAGAGTTTATACTTTAACCAGTACCTCCTTTACATAAGTTTCTTAAAATTTATGTTAATTTAGATAAAAAGATCCTAATACTGGAGGAGACAAGTTCATGAGTAGAGAAAAAGTAATAGTGAAAATTATAATAAAGAAGATTGTGGTTTGAGTGAGAAAAAGCATAATTTTTTGAAAATAAATAAAAATTAAATTTGGTTAATACTCATTACATAATTTAATTTAGATTAAAAAAAAAGTTATATAAAACTTAAAACAAATAAAAGTGTTAAAAATTTTATCTTATATCTTAACAAATTAAGTATCTTATAACATGTTATATCTTATATTTACTCATATTTTATTTTTTAACTATCATATTTTATACTTTAACTATGATTCATCTATATTTTATTATTTAATTATCATTTATATATATTTTATGATTAAACATTCAATTAAATTTCAAAAATTATGATGAAATATTTTTTTATTAATTTTATTAAAATTCAATCTTACATCTATTTTATTTTTTATCTTTTTTTATCACTTTTATATTTTATTAATATAATAATATTATTATTATTTTATATTATATTTCTAAATTTATTATTTTTTAAATTTTAATTTAATTTTAGTTACATTTCTTTTTATCGTGACTATTTTTAAATTTAAAAATTAATTAATTTTGTGTGGGCTTGGCCGACGCAAAGTTTAACGTGGGTCAAGCCATCACACCATTATTTTTTTTGTGTTGGTCAGGCCGACACAAAGATTAGCATGGACCAAGCCATCGAAATAATTTTTTTATTTTTATTTTTTTGCATAGGTTTGGCCGACGTTATTTTTCTTTTAAAAAAAAAATTATGACAATTTTTGCGTGGGCCTAGCCGACGCTATGTATTTTATTTTAAACACTGACACTTTAGCTAATACTATTTGAGTCGATTTTTTAGCCGACACAAATTTATTGACGCTATTTTAACGTTTCTTGTAGTGAGTTGTGAAATGTTTGTTATAGTTTAAAATAATATTCAAGCGATTCATAAATAAACTCAAAACAATATCTAAAAAAATCAAACATAAAAACAGAAATTTAAGCATGAGAATGTACCTCAATTAGAGAAATTCAACCATAATAATACAAATATTCAATTGACGATAACAAAGTCATAGACATGTTTCATTATTCTTTTACAAACTAATAATGAGTATATTGATTATGGGACAAATTATATTGATTATGAGACAAATTATATTGATTGTTATGTGCTTGTTTATTCTCTTGCAATTAATTTTGTTTTTGACTCTCTTGTTGTTGAAAAATATGTTGAACTGTTGACCCTAATAAAGCTTCAACTTTTTACATCATGTAAACTGTTGAAAACTCATATATAGACTAATCTTAACCGGTAGTTAAGAAAAACCAAAATACTAATAGTACAAAAGACTTGAAATATAAAGTGTATCACATCAATAAGCATTTTTACATATATAAAGGTATAAAAATAAGGAGTAATTATTCAATTTATGGTTTGTTATTTGGGTGGTCCAATGAGACAAGGAATAAGACATTTTTTTTTCTTTTGAAGGTATTATTCCTTTTTGTCATACAAGTTAAAGTACTACAAAATGGTGCAAAAATAGAGAACGTTTCAGTTTCACAGATGTATGACTTCTGAGGCTGAATGCTTTGGTAGAAAACTGGAACTTATCTTAATACTCTGCACATTATTAACAAAATTTATGACCATTTTTGCATATTTGTTTTTACATGTCTCTCGAAGACCCTAAATATATGTTCATTTCTACGGTGTATCTGTCTTATGCTTATTTTATCACAAAAGAAGGTGAGATACATGCATGAATTTGTTTTTCTCATATGGATTACACCAGCTACACCTTGAATTGAATTAATGAGAGTACTTTAGGGTGCTCCAACCTTATTAAGAAAGAAAGAAAAAAATCCCTTAAATATAATATGACAAAACTAATTAATAGAACACAAATATATCTATATTCAAGTAAACCGAAGGTGGTTAAATTGGAAACAACAATAAATAAAGAAGAGTATTTACACAACAATTGGTGAAGTTTCTCCTGTAAAGCAAAAAAATCAATTTTCAAACTTTGTTATCATCCTTAAGGCACATAGGACCACTCTTACTATAGTCGTCTACCAATTAGTAGTCCTCCACTCTTTCCTACCACTTCCTATGTAGCACACCACCTAGCTAACCTCTCTCAATATGTATGATCCTGCACACAAAAACTACACTAGGCCCACTAGAACCCAAGTCAAACACAAGCCCTATTAATTGACGTTAATACCTACTGCAACACTAAACTCCTATATCCTAACATATGTCTCGCTAATACAAGATAGATGCACTATCCTCATTGCCCTCACCTAAAACCTCTATCCCATCAGTAAGTTTATATTATGCTATTGCCATCAAACACTGGATAGGGCAAAGTAAACAATCTGAGATTGACACAGTGATCATATTCTTAGGAGTTTAACCCATAATCAATCCTTCAACTGTGCTAAACAAAATTTCTACATCATCCACTTGTTCGTTCTTAAACATAACCTTATTTCTATGATTTCAAATTTCACACACTATAGCCAACCACATATATACTTTCAAATTGCATTCTCTTTCTTTGAGCAACTCATAATAACAAAATGTTGGAAATGGTTACTAATAGTATAGTGGTTGATTGATGAATTATCAATCCATCTATCACAACCAGCCAATACTTTAGTTGTTACGGGACAATTTAAAAAGAAATGTTGGGAAGATTCTGTGTTACACATACGACATTGTTATGTTGTTAACTACACACCTCTTCTAATTAGATTCATCCTTATTAGAATCCTATCAATCAGCACCCTTCAACCACATATTTGTGCTGATGATACAACATTCATTCTCCATAACTTTTTAAATATTTTAATACTTCTCTAAATACCCTCGGGTCTTAGTGTATTATAACCGACCTCACAGTATATACACTATCCTTTACCCATACCTAGCCGCCCAACTCCCCCCTCTTCCACACAACCGAATGAACATCAGCCATCAATTGCTGGTGAAATACTTTTTCCCATTCAAAGGTTTTCCTTCTCTAGCTTAAATTTCAAATAAATGCTTCCCTATTTTCATCCGACCCTCTTCTCCTCACATCATCTATTGTACTTTCTTTGCATATTGATATTAAATATAACCTAAGATACTTGAGTTTCAAAACTTGGTCACCTACCTACTTGTCATTTCAAAACTTAATTTTTTTGCATCTCATAATTGCTTACTTATAATTGCTTACTTACTCTAGAATCAAACCAATTATTTTAGTTATCTACATCACTTATTCTACACAAGTTTATCCAGCACGTAGAATGTCAAGTCTAAAATAAGTTATATGCTCGATTATCTAGATAAGACAGGTCGGCCTTTCGGATCACAACCAACCTCTGCCTGGTCTCTAGAATTACCAAATATTATGGCACACAAGGTAATAATAAGCTTCCCTTTATATTCATTTTCACCCTCCCATTTGCATACGCAAAGGTTAGCTTGATTTTTTTTCATGTCACAGATTGCATAAACTCTTCTATTATTATTTTCTCAATGAAATCATTTCCTTCTCCGCACATATTTAAAATTAAATTGATTTCAAAATGATATGCAATAATTCATATTGAAATTTTTGAATTATTAACAATTTCTTATATTAAAATAATTGTTGCTGGTAGTAATAAAAATATTTTATCCAAAAAAGTTAAAATTTAATAAACTTAATATTATCGAAAAAAAAATTCAAAATAATATTAATTGTAAAATTGATATATTTAAGTATCTTAGAAATGATAAAATTCTCTCCAAGGGGTAAGGTTAAAGTTAATATTTTCTTTTAAAAAAATTGAGACAGACCGTTCCCGCTTATACTTCTCATCTTCCTTTGTATCTTTTCTAAACTACGTTCATTGTGTAATTTTTAAGAGATATTTATCTCTCTTCTAATTTACTAAAGTAAAATTTATATTAATATTTTATTTTAATTTATACTTGTGTTCAAATTACATTAATAAATTAATAAATTAATCCATATATCTTATAATTAATTAATTATTTTATATATTAAAATACATTTTTTTATATCTTTGTAGGAAAACTTTTAATTGATTGTCAAAAGTCATAGGAAATACATAATAATCAAATCCTTCCATTTTTTTCTTATAAAAAGTATCAAAATTTATAACTTTATTTTATTTAATTTTTTACTCAATCTATTATTTATTAAATAAAATAAGAATGATAATATTTGTTTTAGAATTAAAAAGATATCAATATCATTTTAAGGGGAGGAAATGAGATAAGTGTAGTTTTCATATTTGTTTCTATTTTTTAAATATTATATTTCTATTACATCTATTAAAACGTTTTTCTTAATTTTATGTTTACATTAGTGCGGGTGAGTTTTATCATAAATATTTTCCTTCCCAAAACGTGCAGTCACGGTACGAGAACATTATTGCATAACAATCATATCATTGAAGACAGCAACTGTGTAAATGTGCCCAGAAAAAAAAAAGAAAAAAAAGAAAAAAAAAAGTAAATCCCACTCTGTACATGATTCAACAGAAGTAGCATCCATCTGCATTGTTGGTTGATAGCCTTTCTAATTGAGTTTTGATGTGTGGTGTTCGAGCAGTTTATGTATCCTTTCCTCAGATATTTTGAAACGCTTCTCAATTTTCTAATCCATATTCTTGACCTGTTCTGAAAGGCCAAGAGAGACCCTACATAAGAGCCCCTCGCAGTACACAACCCTACTAAACTATTGAGAAGAACTAAGGTAGGAATTTGTGTACTGATAAAAGCATTTCATTCAGGCCTAAAAAAATACAGAAGACACACGTGATAACTTGGATATGGAATATGTTTTCCCCCCTAAATCCTCACCTATGCCAAATTACCATCATCAAACCTTGTACAGTTTAGTTACCCCCTTCCAGTTATGACAGATAATTTACTATTTTACTCAAACATGCCCAAACATTTAACTATGTTATTCCAAATATTTCCTCCGCATCAACCTTGTTGTTACTATAGCATGACTACGTTCCATCTTCTTGGGAACATATTGATCCTGCTACGTTTACCATGTTCGAAGCCATGCAGAATGGTCGAGAGGCCTCACAGGAAACTTAAATCACTTTTTGAACATTTCTTGAAACTCCTCTAATAAGCCTAAATTTCAGTTTATAAACGAAACGAAGTCAGTAGTAGTTGTTTATCAGTTTTATTTAGTTATTTTCTTCTCTCACCAAACTTAATCCAAAATTTAATAGTATTATCTTTTGGCAGGTATGAGTTGTTGAAATTAAAATTTTCTCATTATATATCAGACAATCTTTTTTATAATTTGTTTTAAATATATAAAAGTAAAATAAAATTAATTTGTACAAAAATTAAAACTATTTAATGCATAAATTAATTTGTAGAAATGATCTCCTACAAATTTTCTAAATTTTTACTTAACTTATAGAAAATAATTTTAATTTATGAAAAAGTCAATTTTATTTTTATTTTTCAAAAATATTTTGTGAAAGAAATTTCCAGTCATTTCTATATATAGTTTATTAAAAAAACTGTTGGTAATGGTCTTAAGAAGTATCACCTATATATCGGATAAACGTTGTAAAAATAGATGCTCCGTGAGAACGTGAGTGATATGAACTTAATTTCAAGTAAATAATTGGTAGTTGATGAAGCTAGAAAACTTTTTTTTTGAATGAAGCTAGAAAATTTGGAAGGTAATCTTCAAAGAAACTACATATGCATGCTGTATCTCATACGACTGATAGTTCCATGATTGAGAAATATTGCTATTTTTCCTGGATATTATAATTTAATTACATTATGACCTTTGACTTTTCAGGCTATCTATGAAGAAAATGTCAATGACTTCAAAGGTTATGAAATCTATCTCTCTTTTTTTTATATAAGAAAAACTTAGATGTCATGGCGTTTTATTTTAATTGATTATTTTTAAGAATTTTTTCGCAAATATTATTTTAAGAGATCTATAAAACTCACAAAGATTCTGGATAAGATCTGAATATGACCCTTCCATTAAAAATGTCTAGTGTAAAGATATTTAAACTTAAGAACAATAATCTATCAACACAAAAATTATAGAGATAGATAAATACAAGGATTAATACACCAAAAAGAAAAACGTCGGGTATTTCTTATCTTTAACATTCAATGATGTTCAATATTATTATTTATCAAGTCCAAAAATAATTGAAATGAAAAAAATTCCAAAACACGTATAATATTTAAATAAATCATAACACTGCATGTAGAAAGAATATGTGTATGTAACTTTTTTCCTTAGAAAGATATAGTGATCAGAAATACTGTTAAGGAGCGTCTCAAAATAGCAAAGTTAAGCTTAACAAGATTGTTATCGAACAAGATAAAAGTAAGTGGTTATCATCTTTCTTTCGGTTAAGAAACACAACACGCAAGATTTGTCTTAGAACTAAGACACTTCTTGTTTGCTCACTTTGAAAACACTTTAAATCTATAAATTTTCTTAGCCTTTTAACATATATAATTTATAGGAGACAATTTTAGTTAGGAACATATTGAATTTAGATATTAAAAAAAAATATCAAAATAGTCTTCCAAAATTTAAAAGACCTGTAGGAATTTTTATGGTTTATTAATATTTTTAAAGAACTTCTATGATAAATATTTTAAATAGATTTTTTTTTCATAAGGATTTCAAAGATGTAAAAGGTATCAAGGCCATTAAAAATAGTATTTTTGTGACAAAAACACTTCACAAACAATTAAAAAATTCTCACGGAAAATTATGGCAAAATCTAATGTCATCATATAAAGAAGGCATCACAAAATTTTGTAACAAAAAAATATGATTATTAAACATATTGTCACAAAAACTTATTTTTATCATCACAAAATATGGTAGCATTGTATGACTTCACTAATTGTGATGTCAATATTCATTACAAAATGGTCATCAATTAAAGTGATCTTATTTGTGAAAAAAAAAAATATGTGTGACTTGAAGTAGAAACACAGTCATGGTAAACAACAGTGTTATTTAAAGTGAGATACCTGTGTTTTTATCGTAGAAAAGTATTTAGTTCTTATTTGATGCATGTTTAGACTCGTTTAAGTGAGGTAAACAATTTTTTCCTAGTGCACGCTTAAACGTGCTTAAGCGAGTGAGACGTGCTTAAGCGAGTGATAGTCACAGACATACTCGCTAAAGCGTATTCTAGAGGTCATTTAAGTATGGATTTAGATTACTTATGTGTTTTTTATCAATAATAAAAAAATATATAAATTGGAAAAAAAAAGTGTTTCAACTCTTATAAAACACAAAAGTACACAGATTTTTAAAAATTTAACCAATAATTCCACGTAACATACCTACAAATAACCCTACATTAACCTTAGTCCTGTGAAATAGCGTCCAAAACATGTCCATAATCAATATCAATATAAACACAGAATTTAATCAAATGTATCATTGTGGGCCAAAATTGCTTTTAAGCGTAACAAATTTGATGACCACCAAGATGTTAGTACTTTTTCTTGTTTGATGGCCAGCTGCTAAAGCATAATTCTAATTATGTATCCACCCAATGTTGAATGCTAAACTGGCCATGTATTTTGATCTGGTTAACTCTCTAACAGCTGTATTATATGTTCTTCACATATCAGTAGTTTCTGTAAAGCTGTCAGGAGGAGTTGCAGATCCAGTATAAGTACTGCTGAAATCCATCATGTGCATGTTATTGGTTGCATTAATACTGTTTTGTATACTCTCATAAGCCTTCAATTAATGAATACAACTGACAAACATTAATCATATATATGCTTATGAATTGTGCAACATAATAAATGATTAAATTTAGTAATCAATTAAATCAAAATAATTGATATCTAATATTAATTATTAAAATTTTAGTCATTTATATGATTAGATTCTAAATTGATATTTAATTAAGTTAGAAACTAATTTGGAATTCAATAATATAAGTGCTTAAAATCTTGTTAGCTAATGTTAAATATTAATTATCTTGACTTAATTGGTTACTAAATTTAATCATTACTTTTATTTTGTAGTTATTTAGTGATCAAAACCTAATTTAGTGATTATTTTGATCATAATTAACAATCATTTTATTTTATAACTAAAAATTGGTTTAAATAATTTTTTTATACTGTAAGAAGGCAATTTATCATAAAACAATTTAGTAATAATATTTAGATTGCTTAAGTGTGCTAATTTTCCTTGCAAGCATGCAATAAATATCATTTAAGTGAGTTCGAACTTTGACTTAAAGCAAGTTTGAATTTTAATTTAACTGAATAACTAAACTGAAGTGTATATTGATAATCAAAATTTATAACAAGGTACATATAAATATAAGAAATAGAACATATAATAAAGAAATATACTATATGCATGAATTTTGAATTGTTTTGTATGTCATAAATTAAAAGTAATAAATGGTCAATATATTTAAAAAAAAAAGAATTGATAAAATTTAAAAAAGATCTAGTCCTCATTAGAGTCCTTATCATTACGTAGTTCTATATGAAAGGAAGAAGTTTGGTTTATACTAAAGGAAAGGAAGAAGTTTGGTTTATACTAAAGGATATGATATTGATGAAGATATATGACTAAGTGAAAAATTCAACCTAAATTGAATTATGTATTCTCTAGTAAATGAGTAAAATGAAGCACATATTGATAATCAAAATTTAAAACAAGCAAACTATATATGAATATAAGGAATCAAACATATTATAATAACAAAATATGTTACATACACATATGAATTGTTTTATATGTCATAAAATTAAAAGTAATAAATATTAATTACAATTATAATAATTAAAAAAGAAATAAAATTGAAAAGGAACTACTCACAATTGGAATCGTTGTTATCATCATATTGTTTTGCTTTTGAGGAGGAAGTCTGATTTGCACTAAAGGATGTGATAGTAATGAAGATAGATGATTATGTAAAAATTTCTAACATAAATTATGTCATGTGTTTTTTAAGCAAATGTTATTCTTCTTCTTTTTAGTTATTAACATGCCCTTCAAACTCTTATTTTCTTCATATAAGTTAAAAAAAAATGTCTCATTCATTTAAATTCACTTGAAGTGATACTAGTAGAAAAATTACTTTTATCGTCGGTTCTGAGAGGCCTTTATCGTCGGTTCTGAAAGGCATTTATCGTCGAATCCTGAATTGACGCTAACCCAGGAGACGTTGAAAATAACGTCGGTTAAGACCAGGAAACCGACGTGGTGCTTCACTCTATGATATTGGTTGGAAGTCCCACAACTGACGTTATAAGGTTGTTTTAAATAAAAAATAAAAAAAATTCATAATTTTCCAGAATCGCTTTGATAAATCTCCAATACATACAAATAACAACCACAACAATTTCCAGAACTTTTGACAAGTATAAATAGATGAAATAGTAGGCTAAAATCTAAAAAATTGAAAAAAATACAAAAAAATTAAAAAAATAGGGTAAACGAAGGAATTTTGGAAAAAAAATAATTTTGAGAAACTTTCATGACGCAATTTCGACAAAGTTTTGGAGCATCTCAATCCGAGATTTCTATCAAAAGTTATGGCTATTTGAAGTTTTTTCGTCCAAAAAATTTTGAAACCCTAAATCTATGATACAAACATCTAGAAAGCAATCAAAGCATACAAAGATAAGAAAACATACCTCTTGTAGATAGTGAGAACAAAACCAGTGAACGGAAATCAACCCAAATGAAATCTATCAAAACCAAAAAATGAAAAAATGGAGTGAATGAAATCACAAAAGACAATGAGAGATGGGAGAGAACAACACGCGAGGGAGGAGAACATCTCGTACCAATGAAAATATGAGCAAGAAAGCGAGACAAAATGCAAGAGAGAATGCGTGAGAAAGAAAAAGACAATGTGAGCGAAGAGAGAAACTTTGAAGCAGCAGCGCGCACAAGAGTGAAAATGAAGGAGAGAGGCAAAGTGTAAAAGTAAAAACATTGAAACTGGAAGTACCACATCGGTTCTGGGCTTTTAACCGACGTGGTGCATGGCCTGAAATCCCCAATTTTAATTATGATGGCCCACCACGTCGGTTAGAAGCCCATAATCGATGTGGTACAAACCCTCATTTCACCCAGCTTTTTCCTCAATTTACTCCGCATGACTATGACGTCGGTTGGAGTCCCATAACCGACGTCATGGTTGGACACACAACGTCGGTTTGTAGCTCCTAACCGACGCGGTGCTCTCCCGCCATTTGAAAATTTTTAAATTTTGATTTTTTTATTTTTTTTACTGGTATATGTATGACAATTGTTTTGTTTAACCGACGTTGTATACTTATCATAACATCGGTTTTGGTCTAACCGACATTATGAATGTTGATTTATTTACAAAAATGTCACCGTATTTTTGACAACGTCAGTTCTTGATTTAATCAACATTATATTAGCGACGTAAAAGCCCTTTTTTCTACTAGTGTGATGACATTTGAAAAAGAAGGTATGATAAAATAAAAGTCTTAAATATCATAAGTCCTTACATTTAAGTCCTAAGTTTTTATAATAACAAGAAAAGACAATTTTGATGTGTCTAATATATTTTCTTCCAGTAACATACAAAGACAAATAAAGCTCTAATAGGATGAAGGTCTTGAATATCTTTAGTCTTGCCATTTGCCATTCAAGTTTTTATAATGACAAACAAAGTCAATTTTGGTGCGTCTAATATGATTTTTTTTTTTTTTTTTTTTTTTTTGTATTAAAAAATAACAAAATTTTAAAGTTATTTTTTTTCATTATTTT
>Ga0099824_1008574_pt1 | contig 13017 bp, 11 predicted proteins | sample SiratrowhiteBW_FD_76837 | JGI IMG/M metagenome (GOLD analysis project Ga0099824, IMG submission 76837) | Root nodule microbial communities of legume samples collected from California, USA - Siratro white BW | ecosystem: Host-associated > Plants > Roots > Nodule | place: USA: California... | reverse complement strand
ATCCTATTTCTGTGCACTAGATAACTTGCTAAATCAAAATAACTACTTGATAAAATCATAACGTAACAAAATCTGTTAAAATAAACTAATCATGACGTAACAAAATCTGTTGCCCACGATGGTACTCCCGTAATTCTCGATTCTGTTTTCCTATTTCCTTGGGATGTATCATCTTCTCACCAAAATCTAACTGAAAAACTAAGCTCAACTCTCTTTTCTTTTCGTCTATGGATACAAAAATTATGGATCTTCACAATTCATGTCAAACATGACAAAACCCATTTCCACTCCCACTCCCTTTCAATATTCCCACAGGCGTGAATCTATTCGCCAATTGCACACTTGGCCTTTTTCCCTTTCTTTCAATTTCCCTAATTTCCCATTCTATAGTGAGGGTTGCCTATGGTAATAGTAAGGGGAAGAGATATTAAAAAAAAATAGATTTTAACATGTGGGGTTTGGATTTGATAATGGGAAATGCAAGAATTTCCCCAAAGATGATCCAAGCTCCCTTAACGTGAACCATTTGTTCTGAAACTCAAATTTATTTCCATTATTAACTCACCCATTAACAACAACATTGAAACCACACTCATGCTACTGCCCCCATTCCCTTGAATCCTAAAACTCACTTTCAAACAAATTTTAGTATTAGTTTGAGGCAAAAAAAAAAACATATTTATCCCTTATTTATTGATTTAAATCCGATTTCAATTCCTCCTAATGTAAAATTATGATTCTATAAAATTTTGGTTACATATTTATTCTTTTAATTTTTTTAAATTAAATAATTATAGTTCATTATTAATACGTTTTCTAATTTCTAATAGAAAATGTTGATGTTAATTACTTATTTATATAAATATTAAAGGATAATATTTAATTATAAACTTTAATATAATTATTAAAAATACTTTACTTTTTTAATCAATTAGATAATATATTAAACTGGACTAAAATTCTTTAATTTTAAAAACTTAAAAATTAAAATTTGGTAATAATTTTTTATAGGCCGGACAAAGGAGAAATTAGTTCATTTTTCAGACTACAAAGTCACGAAAACGCAGGAAACGACGCCGTTCGTGTGTGTCGACAGTACTAAGAAGTAGAACACGAGCACGGAAAGCGTTGCTTAGCGATCTCCGTGCGTACATAGATAGTGACACAAAGGAAGTAGAAACCACTTCTGCGCGACCCACCTTACCCCGTGAACCCCACCTCACCGAAACAAACCCCTGTTTCCGAAAACCCTAACCCTCGCTCCGACCGTCATGGACGGCGACGACGAGACCTCGGGTCCCATGATCGACGAAATCTACGCCAACGGAGGCGCCGACGACGGAGACAAGCGGAGCCGTCGCGCAATCATGAGCGGTGACCAGCTCGATGTCGAGGCGTACGCGGCGCTGTACTCGGGGCGCACGAAGATCATGCGGCTCATCTTCATCGCCGACAAGATGAACAACGCGGCGACGCAGCTCGAGGCGCTGCGCATGGCCTACGACGAGATTAAGAAGGGCGAGAACACGCAGCTCTTCAGGGAGGTCGTGCAGAAGATCGATGGAAGGTTGGGGCCGAGCTATGGCATGGACACAGCGTGGTGTGATGCCGTGGATCGGAGAGCGGAGCAGAAGAAGGAGAAACTCGAGAATGAACTCAATGCGTATCGGGTTCGTTTTGATTGTTTTTTGGTTGAAATTTGAATTGTTTTGTCCTAGTTTCTTTGGTTGATTTAGTCAGTTATTTTAAAATATAATTGCATATTTTTTCAGCTTATTTGAATCTAGGTTATTAATTTGTAGAACTTAGGTGTTACTAAACGTGTTCTTAGGTTTTGATCGTAGGATATTTTACACGCATGTGTAACTGATGGTAATTATTGTTTGTGAATGCTATGGTTTTAAATTATGCGACCTTGGCTGCAATTGCAAACTAAGGTTTTACATCGTGGTAGCAGTTTCGTGGATATTGTTGATATTTTGGGTGCGATTACGCGAACAAACCTTGATGTTGTGATTACTAAAACCTGGTCTTAAACTGCTTTTTTAAAACCTTGTGGTGGAGAATGAATAGTTAATTTCTTTTTATCTATTTTTGGTGAATTTTCTTGTTTGTTTCCAGCTCTTCTGTTGGCCGTTGGCTGAAATTATTTTGTGTTTGATTATGACATTTGTTCGTGGTGCTCCTCTGCTGCCAACTATTGTGTTTTTTACACATTCACTGATTAGCTTTTGTCTGTTAATTAGTATGTATTGCTTTGCTTTCAAGCTGCATTTTTGTACTCTGGTGCTTATTTATGAGCATTGAAGAGTTGGGTGTTTTTTATATGCAAATAGTCTTGTTTACGGTTCTTGGAGGGTGGTTGTCGTGCGCAGTTGTGTGCTATTGGATAGTAAACTCTGCAACATCTTGTATTTGGTGGTTGCCTTTGGCTTGGTTGAAATGTGTCCAACATGCAAGGTTTAAAAATTGTAACGTGTTTGGATTGCTGTTTGAATGACTAAAAATGTACATTTTTTACATTCAAAGACAGAAATTGGAGAAGCAACACCAGTGTCTCAATGAACATAAGGGTACATTATGTTGAAATTAATTGTCGTGTAATTTCAGTTTGACATGATTGTGGATTCTGCAGTGGATTCCCAGTGGAGCTTTACCTTATGTCTGTCATGTGAATGTGTTTTGTGTCCCTATAATTGACATGGTACCCAAACAAAGGTATAAATGAATAAAAATATGAAGCTAAATGGATATTAGATAGGTTTTTTGATTTAGTTATGTTCACTTGGGATGAGATTCCCTTGTATTTTGATAAGACCTGCTTTTTCATAAACTGCCATTGCTTCCTTGATCTGTCAATTTACTCATCTTGAATTTCATTTCTGCAGACAAACTTGATTAAAGAAAGCATTAGAATGGGATACAATGATTTTGGAGACTTTTATTATGCTCATGGTCAATTGGGGGAAGCTTTTAAAAGTTATGTCCGCACTCGGGATTATTGCACCACATCAAAGCACATTATTCACATGTGTATGAGTGCAATTCTTGTCAGCATTGAGATGGGTCAATTTCCTCATGTTACAAGCTATGTTAGCAAGGCAGAACAGGCACTGGATGTCCACGACCCAGTAATTATTGCAAAGCTACGATGTGCTGCTGGATTGGCTAATCTAGAGGCCAAAAAGTACAAACTTGCTGCCCGAAAGGTGTTGCTCCTTAGCTGTTTTTTTAACTCTAGTTTTGCTCAGAGTCAGCCTAGCTTAGATCAATCTAGCAGGATCTATGAAATCCATGACTTGGATTTTTGAGGATTCAACTACTCATTCATCATTTTTTATGTGTGATAACCTATTAACATAATTGCTTATAACTTTGTGAACCTTATTTTCATTATTTAATGCAGTTTCTAGAAACAGGACCAGAACTGGCAAGTCACTATAATGATGTAATTGCACCTCAAGATGTTGCAACATATGGAGGACTTTGTGCACTTGCTACATTTGATAGGGTAGAGTTAAAGGCAAGTACTCCATTATATTATTATGATGTTTTTTCTTATCAATAACTGAGTCATCAATAATGACTGAGACATTGGTGTCGGCGTCTTTATTTATTTATTTTTTCAATATTTGGCAGAGCAAAGTTATAGACAATTCCAACTTCCGCAATTTCTTAGAGTTGGTACCTGAAGTAAGGGAACTGATAAATGATTTTTACTCGAGGTAAGTTGGTCTTCTTGTTCTTTAATTGTTGTTCAATCATGTCATGTAGTTGGAACTAGTCACTAGGCGGCACTTTTTTTTGTTAACTTAATTCAAGTTAAATTACCAAAAAACACTGGTAGGGTAGGTGCATGAAGTTCTTCATTGTGGTGCTAAGCTGGTCTGAAAAAAATACCGGAATTTTAAGAAGTTGGATTGGAAGGTTTGCATGGAGAGTATACCATCACTTTGTTAGAAACAGTTAGACTGTAATTGATTGCTGTGAGGTTAGCCATCTGTTATATTGGTTATTGATGCAGTTAAACCTTTTTTTTTTTGGCTTAGCAAGGGGTTGGTTAGAATTCAAGTCATATTTTTTATTGTTGTCCTTTTGAGTTGTGTTCTGCGAATTAAACTATTGTATTTTAATGAATTCAGTTTTGATGTATTGTCAATGTAATAAAATTTGTGCTGTCAACTATTTACAAATAATCTCAGGTATGACATAAGTTAATAAATTTATCATACATAACAATGTGATTACTGTCTGAGTGCCATGATTACTAATAAAATTCTTATTTTTAATATTGTTGAATTGATGAAAACTAAGAAAAGGCTTCTTACATGATTACATATTTCAATATTTATTTTACTCTTAATTGTTTTGCATTAAAATATTTATATGTGTATATCTTGCTCAAATTATTTCTTCGCGGTGGCTTTCTTTCCCGTCTTCACATGTCTTTTCTGTGGCTTTATGGAGAATGTATTTATCTCGATCTCTTTGCTTTCTTTTTATCAGCCACTATGCTTCATGTCTGGAATATCTCGGGAACCTCAAAGCAAACCTATTGCTTGATATGCATTTGTATGACCATGTTGAGACTCTTTATGATCAAATTCGTCACAAAGCCCTTATCCAGTACACACACCCATTTGTGTCTGTTGATTTGAACATGATGGCTAATGCATTCAAGACAACTGTTGCTGGACTTGAGAAAGAGCTAGAAGCATTGATCACTGATAATCAGATACAGGTCTGGTTCTTAATTTGCCTCGATTGGTCTATACATAGATTATGTTGAATTTATAATGAAAAAATATCGACATATGCACATGCTATTCTTTTTTTAATGTCTGTGGTCTAATAACTTCGGATATTGGTTGGGGGTTATAAGGTCCTTGGTTCCAATTTTTTTTGCACCTTTACAATAGAACAGTCTAAACGGGATTTAAACAGTTTATTGTTGGTGGAACCTTTTGCAGGCTCGAATTGATTCACACAACAAAATTTTGTATGCACGGCATGCGGATCAAAGAAATGCCACCTTTCAAAGGGTTCTAGAAACTGGAAGAGAATTTGATCGTGATGTTCGTGCCATGTTACTGAGATCAAATCTTATCAAGCATGAGTACAATCTTAGAGCATTAAGGAAACTTTGATTGTGGACCGATGATAATGTGAACGAAATTGTGGTTTCTGGAGTGAAGGTAAAGATTGCCTTACGCTTGGTGGATTCAGTCAACGTTGCAAAACGTTTGTGCAAACATTTAACGGCACATTATGCTTTCTTTTTGTATATACTCTTTCATAATCTCAATTATTTTGTCATAAGATATTCATTTTCTGGTTTTAGCCCGCATCTCTTTTAAGGCAACTCCGTTGCTTAAGACTGAGTCTTGATGGCCCAAAAACATTCTCATGACCCGTCAACTCAACTCCTTTAACTAGCCTATTTTGGCAGGAAAAGTTGAAGTTTCAACCTATGGGTGGCCAGAGTTGGCTGATTGGGTTTATCTCCTTAACTGTTAATTGTTTGATGATTCTTAATCTTGGTAGAGTAGTATTATTCTGTCCATTTTTTTAGTTTTACTTATTTTAATGTCTTATGGAAATCGAAGGAATCAGTTATCATCGGACTTCATACTCAACTATAGATAGTGAAATCTGATTGATTGATTTGGTTTAAGTGTGTTTTTCATTTCATGTTTTGTTGCATAATGCGAACAAGTGCATATATGTATTTTTTTTGTTCCGTAATTGGGCTATATTAATTTTACTAATAATTGAGTTTAGTGTGAGGTTCTGTTATTTATATCATCAAATTTGAAAATTAAAGTTATTGTAATATAAAAAAAAAGAAAGCAAAATTAACCGTTTATACTCAGGAAATTTGTATATTTATTCTCGTGAGTAATATTGTTTTATAAAGGGGGAACCGTAATATTGTTTTATTAAAATATAGTTACACAGCTAAGCTTTGACGGTGAAATGTTTTAGTAACTACAATTATGCACTATTAATGTTCGTTTGTACTATATTGCATACGAAGTAGAAACTTGGAATTGAGTATGGTTATTATAATTATGATTGAGTATACAATTGAAATTTAGAATTGAATCTTTACTTATAATTATGTTAGAAAGGTTCTTCAGAATTGAAAGCACAATTTAAGGATTTAATGTCGGGGACTTCTAGTATAAAGGAACAACTTTGACATGTATAGTGAATAACTGACTCACGTTTAAACTAGGAGTCTAAAATATGTGGATTCTTTGTAATTTATTATATTTATAGTGTACTTTTATTTGAACTTAAATTTTTAAATGATTTCTTTTGAAGGTTAAAATCTTACACAAAAATGTAAAATAACTATATTTGTAATAAATTTAAATACTTTTATATTTTTAAAATATTCATGCATTTTTGTAAATTTTAAACGATTTATGAGGCTCGTTTCTATCCTCAACTCGTTTTACGATGATATTAAAATTTGTGTGTGAGAAAACGGTGGACATATCTTGCAGCAATTTTATGGTAGTTCTGAACCACATGCTGTTCCAGAATCCGAAGCATACACTTACTTAAGCTTGAAGGGTCTCTCCATTTCATTACACCTAATATAAACTCGACCCCACTTTCTCAATTAAAAATTCTTAATACTCTTTCTATTTTTGTACATTTTCTCCGAGACTCAGCAACTAATAAAATATTTATTAATAATTGTAAATCATGATTTTAAAATAATTTAAATTATAGATGTGAAGAATTAAAGTAAGTTTCTTTGATTTTACTTGCAACAAAATCTACATCCCATACTTCCGACCGGTGAAAGAGTGATCTTTGAGGCTCAGTCTCAACACATGCAAGACGAAAATGCTTTCACACTGAATCTCACACTCTTCATCTCTCAATAAACCCTTCTTCACTCTCATCAAACACACTTCATTCGTTCCCAAAACGCCACACCCCAATGCCGTTTTGATCCCATCCAATACGGTTTCCGATGGGTCACTTGAACCTCCCAGCCTCAAAGCGCGTGGGCGGCCCTCGCCAGTGGCGCGTGCTGGACGTCGTCACGGCGGCGTTCTTCGGCCTCGTCTTCCTCTTCTTCGTCCTCGTCTTCACGTCCATGGGGGACTCGCTCGCCGCCTCCGGCCGCCAGTCGCTCATCCTCTCCTCCTCCGATCCGCATCAGCGCCTCCGCGAGTCGGCGGCCATCGAGGCCGGGCAGCCGCGCGTGATCGACGCCTGCCCCGCCGACACCGCCGACCACATGCCGTGTGAGGATCCGAAGCTGAACAGCCAGCTGAGTAGGGAGATGAATTACTACCGTGAGAGGCACTGCCCGCCGCTGGAGAACACGCCGCTCTGCCTCGTCCCGCCGCCCCGCGGGTACAAGGTGTCGGTGCAGTGGCCGGAGAGCTTGCACAAGGTATGTGCAGTGTTCTTAATCATGAGAAAGTGATGCAAAGTTGGTGAATGGTGTTTAATTTATTAATTACAACTGTTTTAATTTTTAAAAGCTTTTCAGAAAATAGGTTATACAATGATAGTTGAAAATAGTTTTACGGTGTTATCCTATCATAAGGAAGTTTGTTGATTTTTATAGTAACTACTATAGAGGTGAATTCTTATTGAATGACAGTGTAAAAGTGCTTTGTAGTGTCAGTATATAGCCGTTATTAGACTGAGAGATTTTTACATTGTTAGCTAATTAGGAACTCCTCGGGATGAGTGACCAATATGAGGTGATTTAGAGAAATTTCTAAGTTTGTGTGTATGGAAAAAAAGATGTTTGTTTAGAGAAATTTCTTAAATGAATTTCTCTAACATAAGAGATTAGTGCATGTTTGGATGTCAGCCATTAGAGTTCTAAGGTATTTTTACTCTTGAAGCTGTAATATTTTTCTTCATTTTTTTATCTTGGAATTGGGGAATGTGCATTGATTTACCAAAGTGTGTTTCTAACTTTTATCCAAACATAGCTTTAGGCTTCAACTCTTTACTGAGAGATATCGTGAGCATAAAAAAGATTATAGAATGGATAATACAAAAGTTAACAATCTTACGAGAATGGTAATATAAAAGTAAAAAACTGTGCATTATAATAAGTATATTGTGATTAAAATTCTATATTTTGAGTAGAATGTGGCATAAAACCGCAGGAAATTTCTAATAAAAAGTTCCTATTTATTATAGGGCGTTCAATAGAAGGACCCTTTCACTTATGGTGCTTTGCACTGGTTCTACTAAGGGAGCTATTATGTTAGTCGTTGCAACTGAATAATTTTCACTTTTGGAAGATAGGGGATTTTTTTTAGTGTTTTCAGGCATGTGATTGATTTTGGGTTAAACTGGTTAAAAATAATTATTGCGCTGTTTTCAGGCATGTGATTGATTTTTTGGTGTTTGAGCAGAGACCTTTTTAAGAATAATTATTGCGTTTTAATACTTGGTGGTAATCAAATGCTGGTACAATTATTTGGAAGCCAAGTTTTGGAGCAGCAACCTACTATAAAAAAGGTTGTCTGCCTCCAGGACATAGGCAATTATGTGTTTCAGAAAAAGGTTTTTGATATTTGTCATCCGTGATCCACCTTTCTGAAAGCACTCATGTGATCTCTGTAGATATGGCATAGCAACATGCCATACAACAAGATTGCGGACAGGAAAGGTCACCAGGGATGGATGAAGCTTGAAGGTCCGCACTTTATATTCCCTGGAGGTGGCACAATGTTTCCTGATGGAGCAGAGCAGTATATTGAAAAACTTGGTCAATACATACCAATGAATGGTGGTGTTCTGAGGACTGCTCTTGATATGGGATGTGGGGTAGGATCTATTTTACTGTTTCCTTGAGATATCTTATTACTAGAAGTTGTTGTTATTTAGCATGAAAATATTTCTCATGTTTTACAGGTTGCCAGTTTTGGAGGATATTTACTAGCTCAAAATATATTAACCATGTCTTTTGCTCCAAGAGACTCACACAAATCACAGATACAATTTGCACTTGAAAGAGGAATACCAGCTTTTGTTGCCATGCTTGGTACTCGCAGACTACCATTTCCTGCATTTGGCTTTGACTTAATCCATTGTTCTCGGTGTTTAATCCCTTTTACAGCCTACAGTAAGTTCATTATCACATCTGACCTTTGCATATCTTTCAATCTCTAAATAGACATCACTACCATAATGCAGAAACCTTGCCTTGCAGATGCAACTTATTTCATTGAAGTGGACAGATTACTTCGCCCTGGCGGATATTTAGTCATTTCTGGTCCCCCTGTTCAGTGGCCTAAGCAAGATAAAGAATGGTCAGATCTTCAGGCTGTAGCAAGAGCTTTGTGTTATGAACTGATTGCTGTAGATGGTAACACTGTGATATGGAAAAAGCCAGCAGTGGACACGTGTCTCCCCAACCAAAATGAATTTGGTATAGACATGTGTGATGATTCAGATGACCCAAATTTAGCATGGTAATTTCCAGCAGGCTATTGCTAGTTAAATTTTCCTTCAACTCTTTGCTTCACATTGGTCAGCATTGATAATGTGTTGAGCATCCATTATTTGTGCTTGCTACACATCTGTTTCATACGGACATGGTGTAATGGCACTCGGGAGAATGCTATTCTTATTTGTTTTACGGACTTCTCACAGTGTTTAATTGAGATTCCACAATTAAGATGATTTATTTTGCAGGTACTTCAAATTGAAGAAATGTGTCACTAGGTTGTCTTCTGTCAAAGGTGAATATACTGTTGGTACAATATCCAAATGGCCAGAAAGGCTCACTGCTCCTCCAGTAAGGTCCACGGTCCTCAAAAATGGTGCTGATTTATATGAGGCTGACACTAAGCGATGGGTAAGAAGAGTTGCACACTATAAGAATTCTCTAAAAATAAAGTTGGGGACTCCAGCAATACGCAATGTTATGGACATGAATGCATTTTTTGGGGGATTTGCGGCAGCACTGATTTCTGATCCTGTATGGGTTATGAATGTTGTTCCATCTCACAAGCCACCAACTCTTGATGCAATCTTTGATAGAGGCCTCATTGGCGTCTATCATGATTGGTGAGTTTTTTGTTGCATATTTCATGTGTTTACCTTAAAAGGACTTTTTGTTTATCATTTCACTTTTCTTAATCAATGGTAATTACCTTACCTTGTATACTTCACAAGTTTTAACATGACTTAAAAGTTACTTTAATGTGGGAAATATTATTGGATTTGATGATAAAGATTTTTCAAACCGTTACACCACAGACTATTTAATTCAACTACTGTTTCGCCGAAATTATTTTGCTTACAAGTTGATTCCTGGTCTGAAGTTTTACTTGTTTAGTGGCTTTTCTTTTCCTGGAACTTACTACTTACCTTACCTCTATATTATCTTGTGTTTTTCTACCCGTGTCTGCATGTATCAGAATTTATCTACATGATCCAGTTCAAGTTCGGTTTTAGCATCTCGGATCTAAATTGCTCTTGAATTCTGCTCAGTTAATCTAAATATTGAACAGGACGAGACTGTGAATTAACTCATTTTTGGGAGTTCTCTTAAAAAAAATAGTGACAATCTTCTAGTTTTTGTTATAAAAATGAAAACTGATGTAACTCACCTCTTATTTAATTAGGATCCTTCTTTTAGGTAAAGCCTATATTTTAGTGCACTTTGAACATGTATTAGCGTTTGGAATTGACAAATATTTGAAATTTGAGTTGTTTGATTAATGTTGCCAGGTGTGAACCTTTCTCGACATATCCTCGCACTTATGATCTGATCCATGCAACAAACATTGAATCACTTATAAAGGATCCTGCATCTGCCAAAAACAGGTATTTTCATTCTAAAGTGCTAATTTGAAGTCACAGGCCTGGCTTCTTCTACATTTTCCCTACTGGTCTTGGGACTTTTTGGGGTCATGATGATGTGATTGAATTTACGTGTACTAATTTTAAATTTCGATCATTGTTTTCAAATATTTGTTTGCACGAACAATTGGATAAAACTGGAGCAAAAAATTGCTACCTTAACTGACTTGTAGCTCGTTAGTTTCCTGTTAGTTTTGTACCAAAGTCAAGTATGCATGTGCTTACAGTCATGGTTTTACTACTTAATAAACAAAAAATTGCTACGTTAACTGACTTGTGCATTCACAAGTTAAAAAAAAAAATTGGATGAGTCATATTTGATAGTTTAGAAATTAGTTTATACGTAATTTAATTTTAGTTTTTGGAGAAGTTCATTTCATTGTTTCTTTTTTTCTTCTAAAAATCCTTATACAGAAGTTTGTTTAAACACGTTCTATTTTAATTTCATTAGTTAGCATTTGTAGAGGTTGCATAACTAAATTATACAGGCTTTGTTCATTGGTTTGTTTGAAATTATTGATAAGAAACAAAAGTAGTGGTTAAACAGATACTCAAATGTAGTTCTAAGTTGCCTAGATTTCCAATTTCATTCTTTTAAGTTGATTCCAGATACTAACAAACAAAAAGTGAGTATTTGTCATACTGTATCATCCTTGCTGACACACGATTCACATAAGTTATGAACCCACTCGGACTGCTTCATGATTTCATTGCAGGTGTAACCTTGTCGATTTGTTGGTCGAATTGGATCGAATTTTACGCCCAGAAGGAACTGTGGTGGTGAGGGATATCCCTGAAGTAATTGAAAGAGTAGCTCGTGTTGCACGTGCAGTGAGGTGGAAGCCCACTATATATAGTAAAGAACCCGAATCACACGGCAGGGAGCACATTCTAGTTGCAACCAAGACCTTGTGGACGCTCTAATGCTCATCCCACTAACATAACTGCGTAATTTAGGTAAAATTTCCTTCTCACCATTTCTGAGGGATGAGGTTTTCAAGGCTATCTTCTCTATGCATCGAAGGGATGCGGTTTCCATTCTGTTCAATGTTTATATAAAGAGAGAGTAAGTTTAGGATCTAAGGAAACGAAAAGATGTGAGGATTTTGTGCAGTTTTATATGGAAAGCACAAGCTAGTGTTATATTTTCTCTATAGCTGTAAGCATCACTTGTAATCCAGTACTTCTATTTATCATTGTTTATTTATTGAAAACATCCATCACTGATCTAATTGGCTATTTAACTGTTGTTCTAATATGTACCGTCTAATTTATCTCACCCCTCATTACCATGTCTATGAGGATTTCTTCCCTGATTTTGTTTCCAACTACTTCAGCATTTTTTTCTAAGATTCCCAGTAGAGGGTGTGCTTTCTTTTTTTTTCAGTCAATGTTTTTCTTATGAAAATTTTAGTCAATGTTTGATGATAGAAAATGGATCAGAGTGGATTGGAACATAATAGAGTGGAATAAATTGGACTGTAATTGATTAAAAATGTCATCATATTATTTGAATATCTGTAATGTTTAGGAACAAATACTTTGTTTCATCGCTTGGAAAATAGATGGAACAAAATAAATCATAACTATAGTTTCATAATATTATCTTGTTTTGTTCTTCGAAAGTGCAATTGTTACATGTCTTTTCACCATTCTAATTCTATCTTATTCTGTTCTTCAATAAAAGTGCACTTGCTACATATGTCTTCCCAACATTCTAATTTTATCTTATTTTGTTCTTCATTTATAGCTGAATGTCTTGTACTTTTAATTTAGTTTCAGTTGTGTTAATCTTGTCTATCACTTTCAATTTACTATTTTCTGCAAATGTTTATTTTAAATGCTCATCTAAACTATTTTTCTTTCTCATTTAATAATTTTGCCAAATGGTAATTGTTAGGGATATATAATTGAAAATTTATAAAAAAGATAAAGTTTAATTTCTTATATTTATTATTCAAAAAGATATACATTGATAATTAGAAACATAAGTATAATCCTCTCAATAATGACTTTTACAGTAAAATAAATTATTGTCTATTAATTTATTTATTTTTGTTCATGATATAAAATTAAAACTCCAGAAGTTGTTAATCCAAATAAAAATAAGTTACAACTTTTTCTTTTTTAAAAAAAGACTTAGAAACCAGATTT
>Ga0099824_1008571_pt1 | contig 13026 bp, 10 predicted proteins | sample SiratrowhiteBW_FD_76837 | JGI IMG/M metagenome (GOLD analysis project Ga0099824, IMG submission 76837) | Root nodule microbial communities of legume samples collected from California, USA - Siratro white BW | ecosystem: Host-associated > Plants > Roots > Nodule | place: USA: California... | reverse complement strand
GATTTAATAGATTTTGAGCACAAGCCTCCAATGATGAATGGTATCATTAGATTTTATAATTTGACATGATATTATGGAAATAGGAATTGATGCTATTTTCTTTTCTTGAGCACTCTGGAAATATTATTACAACTACAAACTGATTTCAAAATTATTTCAAGCTTCAATCAAATTTTATAATTTGATTCTGCAGGAAGAGAATCGAGTCCCTTGGTGAGGGAAATGGGGGAAGGGAACATCAAATTGAATAGAATGAAAATGAGAACAAATAGAAAGGAAAAAGGCTACAGGAGAACAAATGTGATGGGAAGTGGAGTTTCAACCCTCTGTTGCTGAACCTTTGGACGAAACCCTAGGACACTCTTTCTGCTACGTCAGATCCTCCGCTTGCTTCCTCTCATCTACCCACTCCTATCACTTCCTCAGCCCCTCCACATCCCTCCGCTTCTCACCCACTCATGAGCCCCGCACCCGACCCGAATCCCATGAAACTGACTTCAAAGCCATTTTCGGAGCCTCCGTCAGCCCCAACAACTCGCTCCCCACTACCCTCATTCACTTTGACGAAGACAAGCTGGATTGCGTTCCAGCTACCACCAAGGGCAATATCGTCAATGGCTTCAAAAGCACCACATCGTTTAGCGCGCTTTCGCTCCAGCCCATTCCCCGAGGCGGCGAGCCCTTCCAGGTCAGCAGCTTCTTCCTCTCCGGTCCAACTAAAGCAAACGCTATTGGCGGTGGCAGCGGTGAGGTTCCGTTCTTCGCGCCGCTCAGCGGGCTCTACGATAAGAAGAGCAGGAAGAAGAAGGTGATTTTGGGATTTCAGAAGGCGTTCAATCAAAATGCGTTACAGATGAAACGTCCGTGGGTAGGTGAGAGGAAGTGAGTAGTATTTCTTTCTGCGGTTGTTTAAGAATCGTGGTGGTATGTTATACTTTCCATCACGGTTATACAACCGTGGTGGTAGCTTTAGTACTTTTTATTGCAGTTGGATCTATTGCGATTTCAGAACCGCGATTGTAAGCCTTATAGAATCGCTATTAAATGTGTTTTTTCTACTAGTGGCTTTTTCAAAGGTGACCGTCTACTTTCTTATGAGCTTGAACGCCCAAAATTCTACACTACTTGGCCTAAAATATACGGCCCAAATACATGGTCCAAAATAAATTCTAAATCATTCTATACAATTTTTTATACATAGAGTTCTTATAATCTTGAAGTTCCAAAATCTCTAAAGTGATATTCTCCAATTTTGAACATGAGCCTAAAAGTTTGTTTAGATGCCCGAACAAATCCAATTAAGTCCAAACTCCTTATAAGTAATCAACACTCTAACTCAATAACTTTTTTTATTGTTTTTTACATTTTTTGAGACAGATTTTCATCACTCTTTCTCTTTCTAAAGTCATAAAAGAAGAAACCTCTCATAAGTTTCTTATAAAAAAAAAAAAAACCTTTCTTGAAAATCGAAATAAAAAATAACAAGAAACTTCATTACAAATAAAGAAAGCATACATTTTTTTAGATAATTAAATTCAACAAGAGACTCCAAATCTTTGACAACATGGTTGTAGACAAATGAATAATAAAGAACAAGTTTTCAAACCTTCATGATCAAAACTGTTATCTCGGAAAATTCATAATTTTGATTACAAAATACAATTTGGGTCATGCTTGTGTTTGTAGGTTCCTACAATATATAATTATTATCTTTTAATTCATGGCTCTGCTCAAATCATAAAAACATTAAGGTATAAAACCTACACAAAATTCTGGTTAGAAACCTCTTGACATCTATATCATGAGGTAAAAAAAAATATTTTTACCTCGTTGGATTTTTTTTTCATGGATACTTGAATGGCATTTAGGAGCAAGAATGATTGGAAAAACAAGCTCCTCCTTATTGTTTGTTTTGGATATTTTAATTTTTTACACCAGTTAAGTTATAATCGAAAAAACAAAGATTCCATCTATTATAACATAACTAAAGTGAAAAAAAATACATTTTATTTTACGAAGTTGGTATACATATTAGACTTGTAATAGTGTTTGAACCTATTGGAAAATGGTCGTTGTATGTCACCAACCAACACATAAATCTTCGTAGAAGATTAGCATATAGTGTACTCCAAACATTATTAATCCCAAAGATTGAATAGCACACATTATATTCAACCTCAATAAACAAATAACTCAGGAATCAAAAACTAAAATAAAAATCTTCCACCTTTTGTGGTAAGTAACATAAAACTACCTTATTGTTATTTATGACGTGTACTGAATCCCCGCATATCACAGAGGCAAACACAGAATTGAGCTGTAAAAGCTAATTTTCATTCAAACTAGTTAAACTTTATACTACGATTTCGATTCTAGTATTTTAAACAATTTCTTTGGAGAATCAGGTAGCACACCAACCTTCAACAACTGAATCGATAATAGTTGATAATAACAAGATAAAAAAAAAATGACTTTCTTTATGCAGGCAATTTATATCTTTTGGACAGCCAAGTTTTTATAAACAATTATTTGATGACTTTACTTCAATAATACAATATTATATTTAAATGGTTAACTAACAAATAAAAAAATATGATTTAAAATTTAAATTAATTATATAGTTGTTGTATAGAATAGTTTGATTAATATCATACCTTTTTTTAATAAAATATAGTATAAACTAAAATATCATACGGTATGCATGTTTTAAAGAATATATATATATATATATATATATATATAAAGTTCATAATATTACAATTTTTTGTAATTGAAGTTTATTGATAACATTTTTTTAAATTAAATGGAATAAACAGTTTCGAATATAATATATAAAAAAGATTAAAGAAATGTAATTTTAAATTAGTAAGAGTGGAATGTTTGGCATATACGGATATTGAAAATATCTAATTGAGAACAAGCTCCATTCTAAAAATTATCCAATTTTATTTAAAAAAATTATATTACATATATTTAACTTTTAACTTCTGTCTGCATTCTTAAATATATAAAATTTTAATTGCATGTTTTCAAAGAAACATATAAAATTTATATATTACAAAGGTTTACATAACGAATTAAAAGAATACTAAAAAAATTGAAATGATTTAAAAGGAAAGAAGAAGCAGATAACTAATAAAAGAAAAAATCAAAAGTCAAACTGCATATGAATCTGTATATTATCATCATGATCATTTTAAGCATATCATCAAGACTTTCATCATCTCCATAACTAACGGTACCCACCTCATTCCAATGAAAAAAATATTAGAATATGAGATTTACATTTTTGAAGTACTGAATTTATATTAACTATGCGTATAATTTAAATTATTTTTTCTAGATTAGATATTATGCATCAACATGTTTCTATTTTAACTTAATATTTTATGCATATTTATCATTTTTTTTATCGAATTATTAAATATCTTATTTTATCAATTTTTTGTTTCAAATAAAGTATTGTATTTTTATTAAGGCAAGAAGGTGTAGTAAAATAAATGTCATCAGTATTGAAAAAATAAAAAACCGTACTGCATTTATTTTACAAACCACTCATTAGCTAAACTAGAAACTTATAAATTGAAAGGAGGTATAAAAGAAATCCTAAAACGCAATATTTTCTAGAGTTAGGGATGGGCGGTCAAAATCGCCTCATTCGTATGTCTTCAGTTGAAATATTAGGGATGAAAAATAGTGTTCGAAGAAGAGAGTCACTAGAAGTGATAAGGCTTTTGATGGAGATTAATTGTGGGCAAGTACAGTGAAAAAAAATCTCTGTACCAATGATATAATTATAAAAAAAAAAAAATCACTTCAATTCTCGTCACGCCAACCTTTTTGGACGGGTGCTCCGGCGAGACCCGGATGCTATTCGGGTTTTGACCCGTTCAAACTCGGTGAACCGGCAGGGGATGGTGATTCCCCCGTCGTGGTGGAACCCGAACTCCTCCTCTGCCTCCTTCAGCAGTTCCCCAAACAAAGGATGGTTGAAGTATATTACCGGCACCAGCACACGGTGCAACTCGCCATCCTTCTGCCCCACGTACACGGCCAGATGTCCCTTGGGCACACTCAGATCCCGGTCGGATCCTAGCTCGGAACCGGATCGTAATTGGGCGTAACCCGACCTGAACGACACTCTCAAGAAGGACTTGGCGCCCATGGTCAGCTTGCGACCCCACGAGAGGAGTTTCGCGATGGGTAACCGAGAGGAGTTGCCCAAGCGACGGTATCCGGGTCGGCTCCGGACCCGAATCTTCCTGAAGACCCATTTGGAGACCCGGATCAGGCGCTTCCTGAGGTTGAATCCGCGAATCTTGGACATAGTTGAGGAGAGAGTGGATAGAAATTTTGATGTGGTGCGGTGCGGTGTATGGTAATGAAAGTGAAGATGAAGGTGAGTACCTGCTAGGGTGCGGTGGGGTTCATGAGAATGGCCAAGGGTCGGCTATCGACATTGCAAGGCGAAACTGGGTGAGACAAATCTCAGAGAGCGATGTGGGGATGTTAGACATGGTTTTCAGACGCAGTTTAGTTTCGTCGGCGAACCATAAATTGAGCCATGGTCGTACAAAACCTACGTGGGACAACGTGGGAACTAAGGTCGTGTCTGTTTTGCAGGCGAGAGGGAAGACGTACTCGTTTGGCTTTTGGGATTTGTTAAGTGGTGCAAAATATTTTGGGACCTTGCAAGGACACTCCTAACGTATATATACCAAAAGTCGGGGAAAAAAAAGACTTGTTTGTTAGTTAGCTGAGGTACATGGTAATGAGATGGAACCCTGTTTAATATCCGTATACTGTTGAACGGGGTTTCCATTTATGGTTTCAATATTCAATATAAATATTCCATTTTTATCTTTTCATTTTTGTAAAAGTAAGATCAAACCATTTTCTCCCCGTAACCACCTTGTCTTCCTAAACTTGGCTAAAATTAAAACCTTTCATTTATATGCAGAATATTGTTGCAAAATATTTTGTCCTATAGACCAGCCACTGATTGCTCTAAATATAACTTTCAAAATAATAAAAAATGCTTTGAGATACTAAAACATAAACAAGTTTAAGATACCTGATATATTTTGTTTTCAGATCTTTTTTTTTTCCAATTTAGATATCTAATAAACTATAAAATTTTAGTTTAAGTTATTTAAAAAACAATATTTGTTTATATTTTGATTTTTAATATATGAAATGGTTTTTAATTTTTTGTTTTAAATTATTTTTAATTAAAAATAAAATTTTAAATATTTTAAATACTTAATTTTATTTTTTTAAATATTAATAGTCACAACAAAAAGTAAATTATACATCTATACATGAAACTTATTTAAAGACAAAAGGACTAATTCACTATAGTTATTGAATTACAGCATACGCATTGATTACGAGGTATCAAAACACGTCATTTTTAAGGACTGAATGGGAATTTTATCAAATTAAAATAATATGACGATAATTGAATTGATACATGTGGTATTTGTTTATTAATGAAATGAGAACTGTAGCCACACGTTCTCTTTCTGATATAAAATCTACAAAATCGTTGAAAATATATGGAGAACGTTGAACAAATTTATTAATTAATAAAAGAATATTTTATTTCAATAAAATATCTAATACAGCTTTAACGTATTTAAATGTAACGATATTTATCAAAAATTATATTTACTAAATCTTTAATTATTGACAGGGATGAAAATAATTTAGACCACCGAATGTATATATCATACTTTTAAGGGAAAAAAAATCTCTTTGTATAAATTATGTAAAATTCAATCTTTTCAAATTTTTATTTTATTTTTAATCTTTCTAAATTTCAAATCCATTACTTTGAATTTCATTAATGGAAAATATACATTTTAGAATATCTTTCTAAGATTTATGAGAAACTGTTAAAACAGATGTAGTAATTTCATGGTTAAATGCATTTTTTTAATAACATTTGTATTAAAATTATTAAAATAATTTAACAACGATGGCTTTAAAAATAATCATATTAGTTTTGTGTAATTATTATTTTTTATTTAACATCCGTCATCTTCAAAAATATAAAATTATATGAAATAAATGTTAAAAGTGTTTTTCTAAATAGATTTATATAAGAGGAAGTGTTTATAAATCAACCTCTGTGCATTTTTTTAATACATTTCTAAACAAAATCTTGTTTTTAAGGTATGATAGATTAAGAAATTTTCTTTTATAAAATAACTTTACTTTAAAAGGAGCAAGTTCACACAACCTTATTCAAAATGGAGCATACTAAAAATTTTATCATTGTTTAAAATTTATGTTGATGACATCATCTTTGAAATTAATAATAAATCTTTCTACAAAAAGTTTTCTAAGTTAATGCTAGGAGAATTTGAGATGAGTATGATAAGGGAGTTCAAGTTCTTTCTTGGCTTTCAAATAAAAAAGAAAACAGAGAGAGGTAAAGACATTATAATTCTTCAACATAAATACATCAATGAAATGTTGAAAAATTTCAACATGTCAGATTTAAAACTCTTGTAAAGGATAAAAATGGTAAGAAAGTAGATAAGACGATCTATCAAAGTATGATTGGTTTTTTACTTTATCTTACTTTCAGTAGACCAAATATTATACATTTGTATATGTGCAAGGATTCAATTAAAGCCAAAAGAGTCTCAAACGAGAGTTGTAAAAAGGACTTTTCAGTACCTTGTGGGATTTGCTAATTTGTGTTCTTGTTTCAAGAAAAATGATAGTTTTATATTAGAAAGATTTTGTAAAGTAGACTATGTTGGGGATAGAGTTGAGAGGAAAAACACTAGTGAAGGATGCTAATTTATTAGATCACGTCTTATATATTGGTCAAGCAAGAAACAAAATTCAATTGCTCTATCCACCATTGAAGTAGAATCCATGTTAGTTGGAGACTGTTATTTTCTCAACTCCTGTAGTTTAAGTATCAACTTGAATATTACTCTTATTTTCAAAACAATATACTTGTTTATTGTGATAACACTAGTGTAACCAATTTATCCAAAAACCTTATCCAACATTCAAAGGCTAAGTATGTAAAAGTGAAATATTCCTTCATTCATGATTATGTAAAAAAAATGTCTAAGAATTATAATTTGTAAACACCAATCATTAATAGGTTGATATATTAACCAAGCATTTCCTATTCAAAGATTTAATTTCATTAAAACTAATTTGAATTTAGTAGAATTCACAAATGATTAATTGGTCAAATGAAAGTATCATCTATAAGGTATTGACTATTTTTTGTGAGACTGCACAAGATTAGTACACTTTCTCTTTCATCTAACTTGACTCTGAAAAGGTGTCAGTGATCGTCAAATGTCTTTTATAAGATAAAGACAAATGTCTTCCTATAACAATCATCGAGATTTCACCCAGGAAAGATCTGGCTGAAAAGTAAAAAGATAAATGACGGTGACTCAGTCTTCCAAAATAAAAGGCGCACAAAACGAAAGCATAGATTCAATGCACTTTAAAAAAAATGTGTTTCTTCTCTTATTCCAAAACTAAAGAAGAATAAATGGAAATCCAAAAATAAAACTATTTCATACGAAGGAGGTTTCAGAAAAAGGGGTCACAACCCATGCTTGGAAAGTCTAAAACCAATACCTTCTCAACCATATATAAGGCTAAGATAAACTATATTCTTAGGCACTGCTCTTTGATGAAGCTTGTTCGCCTCGGTGTCCCAAGGATAAAGATATCACGGTGGCTTAGAAGTCCATGCTCTAGACATGTATGTCAACATAAAGCCATACTTCAAAGTATTCTTACCTCGTCCCAACACTCGTTTGCATAACACCAACCTCATCATGTTTCACTAACCTCAAACTGAATTGAGTTTCGAGAATGGCCTAACTTATAAGAACAACGAACTATCCCTTCAATAGATATTTTATTCGGTACCCCTCTAAGCCTGACTGATATTAATGCCTTGTCTCACTCAATGTAGCTCACCGTTCCATGGATCAAGTAGGCAAAGCCAAAGTATGTTCCATGGATCATTCCCATCAACCCTCAAAATCTATTAGAGAGTGATGATTTTGATGAATGCGAAGAATACAAAGATGTGTGCACCATACAAACAATGGGACACCAAACATATGAAGAAAGGCTCAGAAGACAAAAAAACCCTATAGGAGAATAAACATCATTTGAAAAGTAACTATTTTGCATTTTGGCTTAGTGCATTAATGCATTACTCCTTCCACCTCTTACATGATGGCAGTAGATTGCCCTCAAACTCAATTACCCTTCCATCTCTACAAGGGTAAGGAGGTTATCATACACAAAGATGAAGATCCTTATTATTGTTGACATTGATGCAATTGATTATTTGATGAAGTCAAGTGAAAGGAAAGCTTGAAGATGTGTTCACCTAGAATTAGTATGTTAGTGTGTGTTAATGATTCACGTGGATGCATCACAAATGAGTAGAATGTGCTCTAAAACCTTTTAAAATAAATTGAAACTGATTTGATTAAAGTTTGCAAATAATTTACTAACTTCTTTAAAGGATTGTTTTTCAAAATCAATTAGCTAAAAATATTTTTAGTAAAATCAATCGATTTAAACTGATTTTCAATCGATTGTTTTCACTAAAGTATAACTGATTTTTATAAATTTTCGTGAAAACATCTAAATTACAGAAGAAAAGTAGACTTTCAAAAAGAGAAGAGAATGGAGAATTTTTTTGACGAATAATTGAGAGCATTTTCAAGAGTTTAATAAAATTTTTATCAAAAGGAATTCAAAAAGGAGATTTTTTGAGCTTTTTCTCTAATTTGAGATTGCACTACACTGTGTTCCATCTATTTTCATTCAAAAAGTCTACTACAACTGGTTATTAGTTTGTTTGTATTTAGTATTGGTTGCAGAGTTGGTTGTATTTCAATTTCCATTGATTGTATTGGCTTTTTGTCTACTTTTGAATAGAGTTTTCATATGTAGCAGTGCAACAAGGTGTTGCACAATTTCTTTGTGAATTTTACAGGGTGCAAGATTCGTTCTTGATTGTATAGTGTGCACATTTGTTGTAGTTTAGTGGAATTCTTTGCTAGTTGGCAAGGAAATATGGATGTAGCTCTTGAGGAAGAATGAACCAGTATAAAAATCTTGTGTTCTTTCTCTCTGCCCTTTGTTTTTAACTCTTGTTAATGTTTGTGCATAATTTGTATCAGTACAGAAAATTAATCAATTGTTTTTGTCATTCAACTATTGCTTTTATGGTTTTGTATATTGTTCATTAATTACATTGAATTGAGATGTACCTTTCATTTAAGGTGTGTTTGGATTGGGAAGTGGATTTGAGGGAGTGAATTTGAATTGATTTGAGATGAAAGTGTGTAAAAAGTTGGGTTCTTTGGATTAAGGGAAAGATAGTAAGATTTAAGTGAAAGTTCGTGAAAGTTTGTGAATGATGTGATAGGTGTGATAAATATTTTAATATTTTTACATAAATAAAATTGTAAGATTACAAATTTACCCTTGAGTTTAAAAATAATTTAAAATAAAATAGAACTAATTTGTTTGATGTAATTGAATTATTTTTTTTATTGATGAAAATATGTAATTATATATTTGGTGTTTGAACTAAAATTAATTAATGATATTTATGTAATTTGTTTAGTTTCATTGATGAAATATTTTTTTAATTTCTATTGTAATTATTTTCAATATGGTTCGTCAAGTGAATTTGATATAAAAATTAAAATTCTTATAGATTGTTGATATATGCAATTGTTTTTTTATTCTGAAATTGGATTGTAAAAATAAATAGGAAAACACATTATTTTAAAAGATATGAACTAAGTTCTAAATTTCATAAAATAAATAAATATAACACAATCAGATAAAAGTAGTTAATAACATTAAAATAACAATACATCTAATATTAAACAAACACGTTCATAAAAATATCATAACATGTTATTGTGAAAGTCGTTCAATTTGGTTTTGCACCTTGTGCATTCTTTGTTCCACTCCTTCAAATCGCATGTCCACATGTATTTGGAAATGATTAAGTGTAGTGTCCATACGAGTTTGTAATTGATCCAATCTGGTGTCCATGTGTCTGTAAATGATCCAACCTGGTATCCATGTGCATATTCAAATTATCCAAGCTTTGATCAATGTGAATCCTCAAGCTATTTAATCCTTCTTACAACTCTTGAAAACCAAACATCTGACCATGGTGGGGGACTGGGGGGACTGGTCTTTGGGGTGTAGGTTCGTGAACATGGTCCTCCGCTTGTGGTGGCTCTTCACCATCTTCCTCATTGTCATCATCATCAACCGTCCCATATTGCAAAATACCATTAACATGAAAGATATTTAGTTTGTGCAATGTTTTTTTGCCAAAGTAATTTGTCCAACCCAGGTGCACACATGTTTCACGGGACAAGTCGATGCTGAAGACATTGAAGATGCATGAAATGAGCATGGCATACAGAAGAGACATATTATTATCTTTGCATTTGAGCATGTGCTGCATAATGTAATGAGGCCAATTAATAAATATATTATTTTTTATGGCCCATAACATAAAAATGTCTTCTTGCAGCAATTGAGCAAAGTTTGTTGATCGCGGTCTTAATATATGGATATAGGCATAATGGAGTTGCCTATCATCAACAGTCAAGCTGCCTACATTCTTAACACCCTGACCATAAAACTCGGGTCTAAGCATTGAATTCAATGCTAATTCACGATCGTAGTTAAAGTTCTCAGGGATGTTTGGATATAAGACTTCCAGACCTTCGTAATGGAGGTGTGCCAAAGACATCCAATCAAAAGGTGCAATAATTATTTTTTTGTTACTAACCTCACTTTGGAGGTTACCATCTGCTATCATCTTGAGGTTTGAGTAGAAAACCTTTAACAAGTCATCATAGTAAGGATGTTGGAGCGTGACAAATGTTTGCAACTGCTAAAATATGAGATGATTTTGAAATTGAAACCCTTCTTTTCTAAACCAAGAGAAATTCATCACCTTTGGTGGCTAAATTTTCGTCCCGTAGAACTGAGTCGCATATTGAATCATTTGGTCTCGTTGATTAAAAAACCGTGTCTGGTTTAGCATGTCCTCAACGCCACCGATCTCAGAACCAGGAGTAACATCATCACGAAGTCGGGATTTCCCTCCACGTGTTCTAACAACTCTGTTTCGTTTAATTCCAGAAGATTAAGCCATAACTATACAAGTAAAACATAAAACTTTTTAGATCATACACATTTAAGTAATCTTTTTGTAAATATGAAACAATGTCAGTAACAAACTAAATCATTATGCAATATAAATACATAACATTTAATAGTTAATAACATTACAAACGATAATGTTCAACACAAAGAAGATTACAAATTACAATGTCACATAAAGTTTTCATATTACAATTAAAATAGGACATTCAACATCAATCAAAAGAAGCCCCTAGTTATAATACATTGTGTTCACGTGCAATTGTCTACAATTCTTTTATATTTAAATTGTCGACATTGATGGCTTCAATGACTTCTTTTAGATTAGTCGTCAATGTCTGAAATTGAGCATCTATGAAGTCTACCATGGGGGCCTTTCTTTTCGATGCCCCTGATGATGAGTTTCCGGTAGAAGGTGCAGATGGTGTGGAATGAGTGGGAGTTGGACAATAAGAATCCACCCGTGGTAGTGGTGGAAAAGCTTCCTCAGTCTTTTGGTGAAATGTTGGTGGCTATGGCACGTATTCCACATGGTCTTCGTTCAAGTCCACGTTAAAAGATTGTGACTCAATATGTCACCTAACTTGACGAGCAGTGCCAACTCCTTGGCCAGTGGCTCGATCAACTGCCCATAGTTCCTCCATATAGTCATAGTGCTTGATAGGTTTAACCCTCCACTTAGCTGCCCTAGGCTTCACCTGGAATAAACATTTCAATGTAAATTACATCAACATAAATGTCAATTAAGGATTAACAATGTAAATTGTTAAAGGTGTCATGTTTACCTTAATTAGGTTAACCCAAACTTCATCCTCGGCATCAAATACTTTTGTGGATTCATTCCAGGCAAATCCACTAAGTCCACTAAAGAGATTGTGGATGTAGCGCCAAATGTCTTTCAAAGTCTTTTTGTCCATTCTTGACATTATTTTTTGTTATCCCTACCCACCCTAACTGGCGGAGAGCTGTGACAATGTTATTATAAGCTTGGGTGGTCTAACTTCCGTCTACCCGATTGCCTAGACGTGCCTCATCTATCACAGCAGATAAAAGGCAAACATCCACTTTTGCAGTCCACTTTGTAAACTCACGGATACTGGCAGAAGACTCAGAAGCAATACCCTTTCCATGATCCATAATATATCTGTTTGAAACGAAATTTATCCAACGATAACACAACACATAAATATTAGATTACGGAATCATGAAGTCGTGATTAATTCCTAAAGCAATAAAATTTATCATTTTATCATTACGATTGCAAATTGCTACAACATCTTAATTTTTCTGATAATCCATCCAAATTTCATTATTTATACGATCTATAATTTGTGAACCTAGCCTATAATCATCCTCACGAGAGTGGGACACAGATGGTTCAACATCTTGTTCCATCAACTCCTAATCAACTTCATCAAGTATCGCCTGATCATTGTCCACTCTGCGAAGAAAGTTGTGAAGAATACAACATACTAGAATTATTTTTGTCATTGTATCCAACGAGTAATGCGGTTTTGTTCCACTGCCTATAACTGGGAAACGTTATTTCAACACACCAAACGTTCTTTCAATTACATTTCAAAGCGATGAATGACGATGATTAAACAACTCTCGTGCATTTTGTGAACCTCTTCTGAAGTATTCTTTTAAATGGTATCTAACACCACGATATGGGGTCATGATCTCGAATTTAACATAAAACCAGCATCCCCGAGGTAGTATTTTCCTACAATGATTGAAATTGTACTCGTTACAAGCAACAACTAACTTAGTACTTTACATACAGTTGGCCAAATGACCTCCAACTCACCT
>Ga0099824_1008564_pt1 | contig 13034 bp, 13 predicted proteins | sample SiratrowhiteBW_FD_76837 | JGI IMG/M metagenome (GOLD analysis project Ga0099824, IMG submission 76837) | Root nodule microbial communities of legume samples collected from California, USA - Siratro white BW | ecosystem: Host-associated > Plants > Roots > Nodule | place: USA: California... | reverse complement strand
GTTACGGATATTGTATGTTTTTATCAAATCCAAAATATGAATGAGGGAGATAGATGAAGTTCAATCCCAGAGTCCTTCTAGATCTTGCAAACTCCTTTTTATAATTGTTACTTATTTTTAATTATTCTTTTACGTTTCTTGACTCAAATTATTATCAAACCATCTTAAAACTGAATTTGTTTATTGAGTAGTGACACTGAAATTCTAAAATAGAACTGTTCCCTGAGGAATCAACATCTTTACTTAATTCACTATATTACTTGTTATTCGGTACACTTGCCGAATAAAGTCTTAACATTCACACTCCTCAATCTCTCTATACACCCTCAAATCTCAAAGATACGCTCCTACTCCTGCCATCCTCTGCGTTGTTGGCTCTATGCTTCTCCCACTGCATTGCTTCCGTCTGCACTGCTTTCTTTAGCAGGGGTGTTACCTCTTCCTGGCAAAAAGAATTGCTCTGTTCTTTCTGCAACACCCTCCCCTTATAGCTAACATTTCCCTAACAAGATGTTATGCCCTGCAAATCCTTGACCCAGTCAACCCTCCAACATATGCATGACTCGTAGACGGGGGGAGGGGGGGGCAATATAGAGAGAGAACCCAGAGACACAATTCGAATTATATACAGGTCATTCCCATCTCCAGGTTTACACTCTCTTCTCTTGGACGTACGAATTCTCCTACCCACTCAAAAATGAAGGGAGCATAAAATATCATAATCCACAACAACAGAAATACAATTAGGAGAAGAAGAAGCAGGTATGATTTTAAATTTGACTATTTGATGTATCAATGCCCCGAATGCCATAGTCTGCTTGTTGGAATCTGAATGCCATAGTCTGTTTGTATGTTTGAATCTCCATGCCATGTTCTATTTGTAAATATATTGCTATTTCATTTTGGTTTTTGAAAACATTACGCCCTCCCATCCAGTTGCCATTCCTGCATTAAGCTTCAAACCACTTAACTCTGTTACCATCATCAACTCTGACGAGTCCCTACCACCATGAACCAAGCAACCAATACTGCCTCCACCGTCGCCAAGGGCAAGTCGTCGTGTTCTATCATAACATCGTTCACAAAAAAAAAAATCAAAAATAAACTCAACAACAACTACCAACAACCCTTCTATTTCGCCGCAAGCCGCTGAGCCCTCACCACCAAGCCTCGTCAAGCTAACCATTAAAACCACTAGTAGCCACCCTTGACAGCTTCCACCAAACCTCCAAAATAACTTTTGACCTCCACCTTAGCCATTCGCCACGGAACTACCAACAACCACCGCCGCTGCCAAGCCACCATACTACTCTAACCCAACTCCTTTTCACCACCATCCGCGTCTCTAGAAACCACCAAACAGCCACAAACCTCCCCCCGACACCTCGTCAGAAGCCACCATGCGCCCTCACTATGCCCACCACGTCTCCACTGAACCAGCCGCACCCATGGCCTAAAGCCCCAACAACCATTTTCTTCCTCGCGCCTTCTACTTTCTTCCTCATCTTTCACTCTGCCCTCACTCTCTCGGTCCTTTCATGCTCTCAAGATACCCATTGTATCACAAAAAAGGAAGAACCCATGCTCACTCACGGTTCTCTCTCCTTCTCATTCACTCAAGTACCTAAGTGGGTTCTGGAAGGCACAATTTTGTCATTGTGTTGGTGAGAGTGGGGTCCACAATTCCTATTTGTCTTGTCTCTTCCTTTCATGTCACTCATTTTTATAAATAAACCATTCAAAATTTTAATAAATACTTAATAAATATATTACATTTTCAAAAATATAAAAAATTATAAAATTTTCAAAAATTAAAAAATATCAATAATAAACAAACAATTTTCTACCAAAGAATTACGTAACTCTGATTTTTCATCCTAGATGGAAATACGTAGGAGAAAGGTCAAACCCTTGTCGGGCCTCTAAAAATAAAAAAAATAATCTTTTTTGTTTCATCTGCATTTTTCTCTTTGGAAAAAGTAAACCTTTTCAAAATCACACTCAGTTTACTTATTTAATTAAATGTACCGTCTTAGGATGGGCGTTGTGGGAGTGTTAATACCTTCCCCACACGTAACCGACTCCCAAACCTAGATCCTGTTTTCGCAAACTTGCCTTATCCTTGTTTTTGGGATTTTTCCATAGTTTTCCATAAAAACTATGGTGGCATAAAAATTGGGAAGCAAAGTGAAAAAAAAAACGTAAAAAAAGTGAACGAATGTTGTTGGTGAGAAGTGATGGAGGGTGAGGGTGAGTAGCAGAGCAAGTTAAGGGGGTCGAGTTCTGGGAAGCAAAGTGAAGAAAACGTAAAAAAAGTGAACCAACATTCTTGGTGAGAAGTGATGAAGGGTGAGGGTGAGTAGCAGAGCAGAGCAGGTTATGTAGAAGAAACATACATAAAAAAGGAGTAAAGAAGGAGTTGACTCTACCATCGTGTTATACTCCGATTGATGATAAAAGATACATATTCTGATTCAGATTCTAACCTATTCTGACTTTAGTAACATTAGTTCAACCAAATCTCCTCCACCTCACCACAAAACCTGCACCTCACCACCATGTGCCTTGCAGCTCCAACCAATCTCCTTCACCTCACCACCATGCCCATTGCACCTCCAACCAATCTCCTCCACCGCACCACAAAACCTGCACCTTACCACCATGTGCCTTGCACCTCCAACCAATCTCCACCTCACCACAAAACCTGCACTTCACCTCCATATACCCTTAAACTCTTAATGTGCCCCACACAACTAAAAACCACATGCACCTTCCACCATACACGGTCTATCATGCACCTCTTAACTGCACGAGACCTACACCTTGCACCTTCGTAAACTAAAACCCACCATGCCTCAACCATGCACCTGCATCTCACTACTATAACCCATGCTCCCACCATTCACACTCCACTTCAAGTCCTTCTTCGCGCACAAGAGGCTACCTTATGCGTCACCTCCCACCATGCACCGCATCACCAAACACACCTCAAAACCAACCTCTCCTGCACTTCATTGACATGCGCCGACGCCACCATGCCGTTCACCACCACAACACTCGCAAATCCACCATGCATGGCAAGTTCTAAAATTTCCTTGCCGCCATCTCCCTGCACCACGTCGCCATTCAGCATCACCACGTCCACCATAACCATGCACGCAACATGGAAACCAACTTCTCACGCTCTCCACCATGTTACCACCATACACCTCCAACTAAATGACTATCATGGAAAAGTTTTGTTTGACAACGGCAGGTGGCACACAACCCTTTGTCAACCGATGACATGACATATTTACATATGTGTACAAGGGTATTTAGGGTATTCACATACAAAAGGACATTTATGATATTTGCCTATGGAAGGGTATTTTTGGTATTTGAGTATTAAGTTAGATTTCAAAATTGAGAGGAGATGTTGGCAAGCGGTGTTGGTTTTGGGTTTGTCTGGGTGGAGGGAACTCACCTTCAAAGTGATATTGTTTGCACGTTGTACACCGACAGTAGAAGAGATTGAAAAGTGTGAGAGGGTGGGGGCTACACTATTTTAGGGTTTTCAGTGATGGCGGGAAGGCGAGTGCTTGACGAGAGAGTGTTATTGTGCGAACACACCACACAAATCGGCGGAGAGATTGGAAAGGGTGGTGGGCCAACCTTGTTGACTACATTGAAGGTCTTGGTCGGTGGGAGACAGAACAGAGGCAGGTATACAATCGTTTCTTTTATGCTTTGCGATTTGTTGTTGGAGATTTTTTACTGGTATTTTGTTGTGGGGGGTTTATTGGCATGGTTTAGTGATTAAGATTAGTTGTGTGATAAATGTGATTTCATTTTTGGTTGAAGGTGTTGATTTTAGGTTTAGGTTATGGGATTGTGTAATCGATTTAGGGTTTTGATCATTTTCTGATTGATTGAATAATTGTTTCTGTTAGGGTTAAAATAGAACAATAAAGACAAACATAAATGAAGTTTAATTTTGCACTGAATTCGTGGTTGTGGTTGGTGGTAAGAACATTGTACACAGTTAAACAACTATACAGAGAGGGATAAAGTGTTTGTATATGTAGTTGTGGGGGTGGGTTTGTTGCAGGTGCAATGGTTGTTGTTTGATGTAATTGTTAGGTGGTCGTTGATTAGGGCCTTGTTTAGAGAGGGTTAAACAGTTATATCTCAGTTAATTAATTATTGGGTTTTGTTTCATTGTATTTTGTTATTTTCAGGAAAAGAATGACAAGTGGGGAAAGTGATTCAGATTCAGGGGAGTTATCTGTGCGACACAAGTGGTGCTGAAGAAGGTGTTGTTGAAGGTGTTGAAGAAGGTTTTGAAGAAGTTGATGAAAAAGGTGTTGAAGAAAGTGTTGTTGACGTTGTAGAGGGAGTTGGTAAAAAAGGTGTTGTTCCAAGTGCAAAAAAAGTTGGTGCAGAAGTTGGTGTTGACAGTGCATAAGCATTTGGTGAAGAAGGTGGTGTTCAAAGTGCAGAACCAGTTGGTGAAGATTTTGAAGGCAAGGTGAAGATAACAATATGTTTGACCCGGATTTGTGTTGAAGGCATTGAAGCTGACCCAACCTTGTTGACAAGATTTTGGACGGTGGGAGACGAAATAGAGGCAACTATACACTATTTTTGGTATGATTTGCGATTTGGATTTGGAGATTTTTGACTGGTATTTTTTGTGGGGGTTTATTGGCCTGGTTAAGTTGACAACGAGGGCGATTTAGTGATTGCAATTGGTTCTGCGATCAATGTGATTGCAATGGATAATAGGCTTTTATGATGAGTTGTTTACTTAAATTGAGTTTAAACATGGTGTTAAAATGTAGTTAACTAGAGAACAATTAAGCCAAACATTAACTTTCATGATTGTGTGTTTTTTAACTGACCATTACCTTTACACAATGGAACATCAAGACCTCTAACTCTGTTTTGACCAATGCAGGTCTCACCGATGACTGGAGTGGGTTTTATGTTACTACTAAACTCAGTATACACAAACGCTCATCTTTTTGTAAAATGAAATGTTTGTAATGTATTAGTTTATATATTCGTGTAAATGAATTATATGACAAATAATGAGATTTACTGTGTTTGGTAATATTCTATGTGAAATCTCATAATTGGTCTAAATGTGTTGTTGAGTTAATCACTTAATAAGACATGGTTAAACACATTTTCTGGAAGTAAGGTCTGCACAAATTTATTTCTTTGTACTTTCTCTTAATTCTGCTAAGGTAATTTGCATCAAGTTTGTTGGTTTGGATTAAAGTTAGTCGACCATATGTATCAATAAATATTGAAAAAAATATAGGAACAGAACCATCAGGAGCCTCACATGTTTTGTGTCAAATTTGGTAAATAGTCAGAAAGTTCTGTAGAGTTAATCACATAATAACACAGGGTTAAACACATAGTCTGACCAATTCTTTGAACCAAATTCGCTAACGCGAGTGGGGATGGTGTGAGTGAAACTGCATCAGGGGAGATTTATAAGCCTTTCGAGTCAAATATCTTAAGCGGAGATATAAATGTTCGAGCAAAAATAACACATGTTGTGTGTCAAATTTGGTAACTAGTCAAAAAGTTATGTCGAGTTAATCACATAATAACATAGGGTTAAACACATATTAAACCAAATTCGCTAACGTGAGTGGGGATGGTGTGAGTGAAACTGCGTCAGGGGAGATTTATAAGCCTTTGGAGTCAAATAGCTTAAGCGAAGATATAAATGTCCGAGCGAAAATAACACATGTTGTGTGTCAAATTTGGTAAATGGTCAGAAAGTTCTGTAGAGTTAATCATATAATAACACAGGATTAAACACATACTGAACCTAATTTACTAACGTGAGTGGGGATGGTGTGAGCGAGAATACGTCAGGGGAGATTTGAGCATCAACCACCTACCAATGTCATGTGCCAAGGGATAGTCGTGTTATGTCATTACCAGCACTGAACATACAAAGTGTTTAACTTCGTCTACTTAAGTGTTTAACTAACCACAACTTTCTGACCACCCATTACATGAAGCAATTATGTGTCCCCTGACCTGCATACCTAAAATCATTACATGTTTTGCACCTTGGCATTGAATACAAGTGTGCCTTGCTTCACGATGGACACTGGTCCTATGCCATCACAACCACTCCAGATAAAATTGTTTAACCCTGTCTATTTCTATACACACACTAGCAAAAATTGACTAAAAATTTGTCCCAGTAAATATGATCATTTATCACACCTATCATGTCAAATTTAAATAACGAAATATGAACACCACAATTTAGTAACAATTTCTGCCACCATTTTTAATTTAATTGAAAATATGATTTCAATAATTGTTAACAATATTTGTACAAAAGGTTCAAATTTGAATATTAAGGTTCAAATTTGAATATTGTACATGAACTTCAAATTACAATGTACAAATATAACTTCACAAAGGTGTATACAAATATCTTCATAAATCTACTACAGTCAGATCTTCTTGTATCCGACCTTCTTACAATACACACATAACTCATTTGCCTTAGTTTCCTTCATATCAACATTAGATCTTGCATCCAACCTTCTTGCAGCCATAACTAGCTTCAAAATAACCTGTTCATTAAATGAGTTCAGTTAAAAAATTTGTATATTGCATAATTTCAGTCAACAAAACCAATGATAAACATTCACGCATTCTAAAAAAAATTATTGTGTGCCCCTATAACCTCATACCTAAAATCCATACATGTTTTAAACTTTTGGATTCAACACAATTGTCACTTGGTTCACCACTAACCACCTATGAATGCCCTAACCCAAAAGATTGTTGCCTTGTGCCATTACCAGTTTTGCAACTACATAGTGTTTAACCCTTTCTATTTAAGTGCTTAACTAAGCATAACTTTCTGACCACCCATCACAGGCAGCAATTCGGTGCCTCCCTCACCTCCATACATCAAATCCTTAAATGTTTTCAACTATTGGATTCAACACAAGTGTGACTTCATTCACCACAAACCACCTAAAATCTCTTATGTTGGAGAATTTGTATGTACATAAGACGCATTCTCTTTAAACTAAATGACATAAACACAAACAATATATTGTTTAACCCTATATAATTAAGTGTTTAACTAAGCATAATATTTTGACCACCAATCACATGCACAAATTGTGCCGCCACACACCCGAAGCCTCAAATACTTAATTGTTTTCAACTATTGGATTAAACAAAATTGTGCTTTCGTCCACCTATAACCACCTACGAATGCCATAACCCAAGGTACAGTCGTGCTACGTGATGTCCAGTTTTGAACATACAAAATGTTTAACCATGCCTACTTAAGTGTTTAAACAATAACAACTTTCTAACCACACATCACAAACACACCAATTTCTTAACAACTCACCACACCAACACAGAAACAACACTGACAACGAAAAATTATCTGTACAGCAATTACGGACCTCCACAGCGATGGTCATAGCAAACGCGGAAGTTCTCAATGCAGGGGCGGTGATAGCAGCGACGACAGTGGCGGGTACACTTCTTCCCTCAAACAAATCGACCCATGACCCTCAAATCCACCTACAACCCTCAAATCAACCGACAACGAACAACAACAGACACGTCGTTCGCTCAAGAATGGTGTCTACACTTCTTCCCTCACACAAGTCGATCCACGAAGGCACAACAGAGACGACGTTCGCTAACGACGGCTTCACTGCTCGCAGTGAAGAGAAATTTCTGATTGCAACCAACAAGGTGAACAGATATGAGATTTTGGTATCTGAGATGTAACCTGGCTCTTCCTCTACGTATCCACACCAATGTGCTGGGAGGCAGCCAGAACCACACCTTAATACACCTTCAACTTACCCTCAATGTCACGCTGGATCATTTTTTCCACCTCATTGATGTTGGCCACGTCAGCCACACGTCAACACCACCTAAAGTTGTCAAGAGGGTGTGTGCCACGTGTGGTTGGCAAAATATCAGAACTCTTTTTAAATTAATGAAGAACTTCCATGAGAAACCTTGCTACCATCTACCGAAACCAATTATACTTCACTATCCACAACCTGATTTGCAATAAACCTTAAACCAACAAATTTATTTCACTAGAGCACACCAACCATGCTTACCAAAATTAATGACAAGACATTGAGAAAGAATGTCATATGTGAGAAAACTAAAACGCAAAATAAAATGCAACTATGAATTACTTCAATAATAATAATAATAATCTTGCTTTGTCATTATTAAACTCAGTCAATTGCTTCATCCACAATATAATTTGCTTCTTGTATTTAACAAATTCTTGATATGCTAATAATGCCTTTATTATTTTTATTTTAAAATTTATTTATTAAATAAATTTTTTTTCTCTTCCATGCATGGAAATATCTTTGTTATATGTACGGTACTTTTAAAATATATGATATATTTTTATTTTTTTAACAATAATAAAAATGATATTGGTAATTGTTTGTTGCAAGAAAAAATGTAGACATTTATTTTTTTTTCATTAGTTTGTTAAAATGAGATATTTTACTGTTAAGATATTTACAACTTATTGGATTAACTTTAAAACTTGAATTAAACATAATGTTTTTAAATATTTAGTTTTGTGATAACAAATTCAGTATTTGTTAAAAAAACAGATATTTTATAATATTTATAAGATTGTTTTTAATTATTTATCAATAAAGTTTATCTTAACAATTTTTTTCTTAATTAGAATATATAACTCAATTGTAAGTGAAAGAGAGAGAAAAATATTTAATAAATAAATTTTAAAATAAAAATAATAAAAATTATATTAAAAATTTGTTAAATACAATAAACAATTTATATCGAAACAATTATCTTAAACTCAAGCGTATTGAATATTTCATTAACGCTGTACGATGTCACAATTTTGTAGCCGTAGAAAGCAATTGCCCCTAAAATATTGGGCTGCGGCCCCTTAGCAATAGTTTGATAGGCCAGGAAAAGAAAGTGACGGGCTTTCATTTCACTATCGTAAAGTTATCTCAGTCTTTAATTATTTTATTTTTCCTTTTCAGATCATGTGAAAATCTAGAATGAGTAAATATCAAAATTAATCATTGAAAAATGTGTTCACCTATAGGTCTTTGATCAAAATTTTATATAAATGGGTTTTCTAAAAAATTGTTAGCTTCGTTTAAGTCTTGGTATTTGATAAGCAAATTTAGATTTTTCTTTATATTTGTTATGGAATTATTTCTATGTTTAAGGACCAATTTAAGTATTTACTCTATCTATAATATAATTTTTATATTACAAAATTGCTTTCTAAAATATAGTTATCTTGTATAGATTAAACAAACTAAATTTTCTTAAGAAAATCGGTGTTGAGTCAGTTCTTTTCAAAATTATGTTCCAAAAACCTAGTTTTCAGAAAGAATATGTTTTTATCACCAGTTTCATTCAATCCAATGTGGAAGCCAATTAATTTGGTCGTCGTGAATCAGATTTGTACACGGGCTCAGTATCGCACTCCTATCTTGAATCAACTACGAGAAAGAGTGTTTGAAGAAAACTTTTCAATAGAGAAAAATATGAAGAAAAATGAGATAAATTTATTTATAAATAGGTTAAAAATCAGATTTTGAAAATTTAATAAGAAAAGATTTGTTCTACCATTGAGGTTGAAGGAGGTCCTGTGGGTTATTGGCATCTCGATGATTGTGTGAAATGTCCAAAGCCAGGCTGCACATTGTCCTCCAAGAGTACAAGGAAGGCATTTTTCTTTCCCTAAAGCTGATTCGGAGCTACCACCAACATCAATTCATCACTCAATTAGATCTTCATTTTTCAGGCATTTTCGAGGTTACTTTACAGAGGAATGGGTTTGGTTTTATTGAAAAAATCGCATGATCAAAGGTTATTCCTTTAACATATCAGAAGACAAGAGAGTTTGTTTGGAAGAAACTTTTGCACTAGCATTTTTAGAAAAGAAAAAAGAAAGAAGAAAAAGTAAAATCTATTTTTTATAAGATAAAACTACAAGTTAAAAGAATCAGATTTCAGTTAAACTAATAGGAAATAACTTTGATCAAATTTTTCTGTGAGGTGGATGAATTAATTTATATATAAATTTAGTTTATGTTGAAGGCAATTTCATTTTTCATTTTGCTGTTCTTTTTTTAAATATGTTCAAATGCAAAATTCATATGCTAATAGAAACGATATATATTAATATATTAGTTTATTAGCATCAATAAATTCACAGGTACGGATGACCTTACTTGATGGGAAAAAATGAATAATAGAAGGCAACAAAGAAAGGAAAAACTAAACTTTTCATTACACTTAACTCAACGTGCATTTTATCAAAAAAAAGGGAAAAATTTATTGAGTTTGGTTCAACTTATTTTTAAAATCAATTAAAATTTTTAATTAAATATGTACTGTTAGAAGCGACCAATCTGATATTTCAATATAAGTCATTAGAATTGATCGGTCGAGGTTTGGCCTTTTCAAGTTAAATTGTCAAGAGTTAAGATTGATGAACGAGTTCTCATAACCTCAGTCGTTATTGACATTCTCTTGTTAATAAAAAGAATATTGACAATATTCACGTGAAAATTATTGTACATAACATGCAAAAGAAAATGAATAGAGGCTCAGAAGAACTTGGGCCTCTGGCTCATTTATTAAGAAGTCCACTCAGAAGCCTATAAATAACGATATAGTTCCAAGACAGAAGATATTGTTACTCTAATCCATACATAAATATCCTATAATACTTGGATCGCTAACTAACTTGAGCGTCAGAGTGTTTGCAAGGACCTCTCCCGAGACTAAGATTTAAACTGAAGCGGAGCGCAAGGACGATTCAAGCAGGTAAAGCAACTGCTTTAAGCCTTAAGGTCTCAAAGGCCTCAAAAAAATTTAATATGCTTTAGGCCCCAAGGCCACAAAGGCCTAAAAAAATTTAATATGCTTTTAGGCCTCAAGGCCTGAAAACAGTTTAATACTCACATATTATTATAAAATAAAAAATATTTAATTTTAAAATTATACTAATGTCAACACCCAATTTTGTTTGGGTAATCTTTTAAATTAAAATACAATAATAAGATAAAATAAAGAAATAAGAAAAATGATGATGAAAAATGAACAAGTAAAAATTTTTGAATTTTTCCATTAAAAAAAATTAATAATAAAAAACAAAAATAATAAAAATAATAATAAAAAATATAAATTGAAACAACAGAATCTGAAAATAAAATAAAAAATAATAATAATAATAACAAGAAAAGAAAACTGTTTTCAAACGGTTTCCTTCATTTGCACGTTCAAGATAATAAAAATAATAAAAAAAGAATAAGTCAATCTTCTCTAAATCTCCTCTCCCTTAACTCCACGTATTATTTGAAAAATATATAAAAATAACAACTTTGAAACTGCTCAGATAACAACCCACCTTCTCCACTGTATTAAAAAATTAAGAAAAATAATAAACAAGGAGAATAGGTCAAAGAGTGATAACTGCTCTGAACCATCTTGATTTTGAAAATATAATAAAGAAAAAAGGAAAAAGGGGGCAGAGACACATATACGGAGACTGAAAAGAGAAAGGGGAGGGAACAGAAAAAGAACATTGAGAATAGAGAAAGAAGAAAGCACAGAGAAAAAAGACCAAGTTCAGGCACCAGGTATGTTTTTCTTCTTACTTATCTTTTGAGTCCCACTATACATTCATTACATAGAATAAAAAAAAAAATCAACATGCATCTACATAGACGTATCTTTCCACCATTTCTCTGTGTTATGTTTCTATCATGTGTCAATTACCACACACCCTACCATATACCACTCACAAGTCCCACTTGCCATGTAAGTTGCATTTCCACGTTCCAAAGCGCCCACAAACGAGAGCGCCAGCTCTACTATATATGACGACGCCCTCGGCACTCTTCCCTTTCCCGTCCTCCACATCGCCCCCTGCGGCTTCGTCGTCACCGACGCCCTCGGCCCTCTCCCCTTTCCTGTCCTCCACATTGCCCCTTGCGGCTTCGTCGTCACCGACGCCCTCGAGCCCGAACACCCTATCATACGTCAACGCCGTCTTCGAGATGCTCACTGGCTACCGCGCCAAAGAAATGCTAGGCCGCAACTGCCGTTTCTTGTAGTGTCGAGGTCTATTTGCTAAGAAAAGGCATTCATTGGTGGACTCAACTGTTGTTTCAGAGATTAGAAGATGCCTTAACGAAGGGGTTGAATTCCAAGTTCTTCACAGAAGCAAACATTGATCTTGGTCCCCTTCCTGGTTCTACGATTAAGGAACCTACCAAATCATCAGATCGGTCTCATTCTGTGCTTTCCTCATCGAATCCTCTTCTAGTAGGGGATCGTAATGTTACTCGTGGACTTTGTGGAATATTGCAATGAAGTGACGAGGCGATTGTGTGAGCTAACAAAAAATGAAGATCTTTAGAGAATGGTGTGTCAAAATGCATGAGGCCGTAAGACTACACGTGTTTTAGAGACTGTTCCTGGTGCAAAGAGACTTGGATGGGGTCGGCCGGCAAGAGAGCTGGCCACTCTTGAAGCAGCAGCATGGAGGAAACTGACTGTTGAAGGTGCTGTTGAACCTTCGCAATGTAATTTTAGTGCTTGTGCTGTTGGTAATAGAGTTGTCCTATTTGGTGGAGAAGGGGTTAACATGCAACCTATGAATGATACCTTTGTGTTGAATCTCAATTCAAATAATCCTGAGTGGCAACATGTCCAGGTGGGTTCTCCTCCTCCTAGTCGGTGGGGCCACACACTTTCTTGTGTTAATGGTTCTCGTTTAATTGTATTTGGAGGCTGTGGAAGGCAGGGCTTGCTCAATGATGTATTTGTTCTGGACCTGGATGCAAAGCCTCCAACTTGGCGTGAAATCTCTAGATTGGCACCTCCACTTCCGAGATCTTGGCATAGCTCCTGCACACTTGATGGTACTAAGCTAATAGTTTCTGGTGGCTGCGCTGATTCTGGTGTACTCTTGAGTGATACTTTCCTCCTTGATCTCT
>Ga0099824_1008560_pt1 | contig 13039 bp, 7 predicted proteins | sample SiratrowhiteBW_FD_76837 | JGI IMG/M metagenome (GOLD analysis project Ga0099824, IMG submission 76837) | Root nodule microbial communities of legume samples collected from California, USA - Siratro white BW | ecosystem: Host-associated > Plants > Roots > Nodule | place: USA: California... | reverse complement strand
TATATATATATTTTTATATATATATATATATATATATATATATATATATATATATGTATATATAAAGAAAATTATGTGTTCATCATATTAAATTAAAGTTTCATGTTTTACTAAGACAAATATTTGTATTAAGTAAATTATTATCAAGGTAATAGTCTATTTTATGAGGATAACAGTACAAAAGAGTACCTAAGAAATATGTAATTTTTGTCTTATTTTTTGTTTGTTCTTTTCCGGTATTGAATAACTCTGTTGGATGCAGAAGTTGGGTCTCTCTGTTCCTGTTAGGGCATTTGGCGAGGGATGCAATTGAAACTGGGAACCTTAGATCACCAATTTCTCATCTTTCCAATCTCCATCAAATCATTTTCCTCCAATCCCAATTAAGGTTTTTACTCTCCGTTTTCCCTTGTCCATATCTCTCAAATTCTGCTCTTAGGGTTTCGTAGAACAGACCAAAATTCAATTGTTTTAGGTCCGATTTTTGAGATCAATATTTTTTTTTGGATGTACAATTCTGATAGATTTTCTGGTGATGTCGAATTCCAAAGTTTGCTATTTGACTGTAACTTCTGTTCCATCTATTCAATTAAGAATAAATTTCTTGGATTTCTTTGCATGCTCACGGACAGCTTCCTACGTGGAATTGATTGTTTTTGTGCCATGTATGGCCTTATAACACATCGTTGTGGAATTGAAGTGGTAAAATTAACAATTTTTATAACACAAGCGGCGTGATTTGTACAATTATTGGACTGTAGGTGATCTTTAAGATTCGAAACAAGCCCTAGGTTGAACTTTTCACTTATAATTTATATTATTAATATCGAGTTAAGAATTTGCAAAATTAAATATTTAATTGAGTATAATTTAAACTGATCAGAACAGCTTCTAAAGTGTTGTGATTGCAAAGCTGGTATTATGTGTTTAGAACTAAACTCAATGCTTACGTTTACATTTGCTTGCCAGCTGAGAGTGCTTCTGATAAACTCGTGATGGGTGCTCCGAAGCAGAAATGGACTGCAGAAGAGGAAGCAGCACTCAAAGCTGGAGTTATCAAGCATGGTGTTGGTAAATGGCGCACCATACTGAAGGATCCAGAGTTTAGCAGCGTCTTATACCTGCGGTCAAATGTGGATCTCAAGGTCTGGTTATCTTGGTAGTTGTCTTTGTTGATGCTATGTTTTGTTGAGGTTCATATTATTTCATTATCTTTACACTGTAATGAACTAATGTTGGCCCATTGTATTATATGCATAACTTGTTTGTGTGGTTCTGATATGGGGTGTTGGATAGGATAAATGGCGAAATCTGAGCGTGATGGCAAATGGATGGAGCTCTAGGGAAAAGTCTAGGTTAGCAGTCAGAAGGGTGCACCATGCCCCAAAACAGGATGAGCACTCTATGTCTATCATTCCTGTTGCTCCAAGTGATGAAGACATTGTTGATGTTAAGCCTCTTCAAATTTCTAGAGAGACGGTGCAGATTCTGGGTCCTAAAAGGTCTAATTTAAGGTTGGACTATTTTGTTATTGTGATTTCATATGGCATTTTGTTCTATTATATAATGTACCTGGTTTTCTCGAAAAGTGATGCTTTAGTTGTGCTATTTGAAATTGATTTCTAGCAAGGAATGTTAATCTTTACCAAATTTTATGGTTATTGTTTAATTGGTTTGTCTATCATGACAGTATATGTTTTACCCTGTTTAAATTATACAGTTTGGATAAACTTATAATGGAAGCAATCACCAGCTTGAAGGAGAATGGTGGTTCTAATAAGACAGCTATTGCGGCTTTCATAGAGGTTAGTTCTTAGTGCTAACCCTAACTTTTGTTTGTTTACTTTCCCTACATAATTGTTAAATTAATAAAACAAAATTAATAGAAGGCCTTTTAGTTTAGATCAGTTGGGGGAGAAATGTATGAAAGGCCTCTGAAGGCTAAAGTCTAAGGAAAACGTAGTGTTGAGAGATGACATAGTTGTCCTATTGCATTAACTGTTCCTTTTGAGGGATTGCTGTGCCACACCGATCCTGGAGCTTTTTATCTGGGTCAGTATTTTGTGAGCCAGATCATCTAGAGCCGAGATTTCATGTTTCACAACTTCAAAGATGGTTTTTTTCCATATCCTGCTGTCTCTTTCTTCCTGTCATTTGTGCTCTCTCAGCTATAGCATTGTTGTGCTTCGTCTTCCCTTTTCTGCAACATATTCTCCTCCCTCTTAGTTGGGATGCTGGGGTTATGTTTTTTCTTCTGTGTTGCCTGTAGTACGTCCTTTGACAATGTGCTGTGCTGGATATGCTGGGACAATTTTTCTTCTTCAGGCAGTGCTGGATAAGCTGGGACAATTTTTCTTCTTCGGCATGTTATTCTGCCTCTGTTCATTCTCGTTTGCCTCTGGTTTTCTGAACAAAATATGCCCATGCACCTGATTAGGAATGCGTGCAGGATTTGCTTTAGGGATTTAGGCTACCTGGGAATGAGTGAATTTTGAAAAGCTTATATTTGTCCTTTGTGTGACTGATTTTGAGATGTTTTGGACCTACCAATTGAATAATAAATCTGTGAATATGAATTTTCAGTTTAAGTTAGTTCAAGCTTATGATTTACAAGATATTTTTCTTATCCATGTCTTCTTTCTATCATATGTATTTTTATGTATAATTTTGCAACTTCTGGTAGGATCTTATAATCTGTGTTACCCCTCTCCTGATCCTTAGCCACATCTTGTCCCCCTACCTCTAACCATAGATATATTTCATATGATTTTGTTAGAAACCCAGATAGTAAGGATGCTATGACTTTCAAACTTTAAAATAACCACAATATTTATGGCTAAGGAAAGACATTATGTCTATTTGTTACTGTTCAAATTTCTTTGTTTTTTTGGCACATTGTATGATGTATGCTATATTATTTCTGTATTTAATATCAGTTGAATTTCATTGCTTTGAAATCTGTAGGACCAATATTGGGCACTGCCAGACTTAAAAAGGATGTTGTCTGCAAAATTAAAGTTTTTGACAGCAAGTGGAAAACTGATCAAGGTATATTTTACATGTTAATTATGTCCTGGCTCAGATGCTTCAAATGCTAACACACGATAAAATTGTTGGTGCATTTACTTTTGTTTTTGATGAATGATCTCAAGAGATGGATTCAAAATGAGCCTTTGGTTCAGGATTCTTTAGTTAGTTGCATGTGGAAATGGAACTCCTATTCATGGTGAACTAGGCTCTCTTCTGTAGTCTGCCTGGCTCTTTGCAACGGGCTTTTCTCTGAATTGAGTGGTATGAAACCCAGTTTGTTCTTTCACCAGTGTGAATAAGTTGCTCTTTTTTACAACCTATGGATTAAATGTAGGGGCACGAATATCAAAGGAAATTGAAATATGGAACTTTTATTTAAAGGAGTGAGCGCTGATTTTAATATTTTTTTTATTTCATGGACAAATACTGAAGCATTTACCCTAACCTCTGTTTGATTTGACAAACTCCATAGTTACTCATTATAAGACTATGACGAAGTGTGTGGGGTGGATGTTGGGCTTTATGCCAGGACAAGAGGGATAGGGGAGATGACTGAAAGGAATAAGTAGATATGTGAGTGAAGCAATTGAAATAGTCATTTTTGACAAGTTAAAACAGCAAGAAACAATTCTTACCTACTTTTTATTGAGAATTCATAATTTCATATAATCTATTTGAAATCAATTGCGGCTGCTGCTGGTATTACTCATGTTTTATTCTATGCACTGTTGCTTACTTAAGGACATTTTTTTTGGGTAATTAGTCAGGATTATGGTATATTGCAATGCATTGTTTAACTACAAACCGAGTAGACTTGCACAAAGTTTGTCTTTTGGTATGAACTAGAAACATATATCTAGTATAATTTTCGGGAATGCATTATCTTGAGTTGACATTTTTATACATTTGTTTTTCATGTTAGCCTTAGAAATATTGTGGATGTTGTCTCATTTTGTGGCGGTAATATTAAGTTGTTTCTATGAGAGATCTTACTTTTGGGTTGACTTTGATGTTTCAGGTAAATCGCAAGTATAGGATTGCACCTACAGCAGCATACTCTGACAGAAGAAGAAACTCATCCATGTTATTTTTGGATGGGAGGCAGAAAGGCTCTATGAAAATGGACAGGGATGAGACCAACATCCTTACTAAATCGCAGATAGATTTAGAGTTAGCAAAGATAAGGTCCATGACTCCGCAAGAGGCAGCTGCATTTGCTGCCCGAGCAGTTGCTGAAGCAGAAGCCGCCATAGCAGAAGCAGAGGAGGCAGCCAAGGAGGCTGAGGCAGCAGAAGCCGATGCAGAGGCAGCACAAGCTTTTGCAGATGCTACAACGAAATCGGGGAAAGGAAGGAAATCTCCAAGGAGGGTAAAATATCTTCCTTCACCCTCTTTTCTCATTCATGATACTAAAGTACATCTGTAGAGCACGCGGAAAAATTCTTTTTGTTACGACTTAAAAGTAAAATGACAAAAGCACATATTTCTCCTTAAATATGCTTAGGAAATGTGAATTTTGTTTTATTTTTCATATAACGTAGTGATGAGGGAAAGGATCAAATCAGTTTCTCTTATTGATGAGACGTGATTTGGTTGAGTTTCTTTTTTTTTTTTTTAATCATTTTGGAAACATTCCATTTGCCTGCTTCCTGATTCTCTGTTATCAAAATGAAATATTGTAGTATTCTAATTTTTGGCATTTTTAAATATGTAGATCCATGCTTGATGGAAGTTTGAAGAATTAGACACTAGGAGAGATGAGCCGTGGCAATGAGTAGGGAAGCCAGCCAGCCAGCTACATATCATTTGCTGGTATAGTCTACATTTTATGCATAATATTTGAGGCTCTTCTTGTGACTATTCAGGTTTCACCTTGTTTAGGAGATTATTCTGAATTTTTGGGTCTTGAAATATCCTTGTAGATAGAAGCATTGTTTGAATCTTTCTTGTAATTTCTCTAGAGCTGTTGTTAGCTTTGCGCTCTGTCCATGTACCCATTTACAGAGAGTAGATGTTTAGATGAATGGGAATTCGTTCAAATTTCTTCTGAAGCATACAGGTTCATCCTTTCACGTGTTGAGAGTGTTATTTTGTGCATGGGAACCATGTATTTTTCATTTCTGGATTTAGGTTGTATTTGTATAAACCTTTTCTTATGCATTTCTAGGAGAAGGAAATGAAAAAGGCAGACTAATTTTTAGGCGAAAATAATGAAAAGGGATAAAATAAATTCAGTTTTAACTCGTGTAAATAATTTTTGGAGAAATTAGATAAGGGTTCTTGTGATAAGATTGGTTTTAGGATTAAATTTGTTTTTGGTTTTTGTATTTTTTGTTAAATTTGGATATGGTTACTGTTTTTTTAAAGCTGATTAATTAGTTTTCAAATTTAAAAAAAATGTGTGAATTTAATCTTTTATTAATTTTGTGATGGTAAAAGATTATTATTAAATGTTAAATTTAGATATAAAGAAGGATTTGAATTATATATTCTTAAAGAATAGATTTAATTTATCAATTTAAGAGTGCAAGGATTAACAACCTATTTTTCCTTTCTTTTAATTAATTTATTTTAATAATATATACCTATTGTATATGCAATAACATCAATAAATTATTGGCTATTTAAATCTAAAAATTAACATAGCATCATTATAACGGAAAAGTTATCTATTGTATAGATCCAATCCCATGACTAACAAGATACAATTTCTCTTCAATCAATTTTCAGTATATGTAATAGGTTTTTATATTCTTAAATTATACCAAATTATAAATAAAAAAAATTAATAATTTCTCTTAAGCATATGAAATAGGTTCTACTTTACTAGGAAAAAATCCAAAAGTAAGACAATTTTAAGAATAACTTTTCTTAATAATTTTAAACTAATAAATTAATCTATTTAATACAACCATGTTATATTTTAAGTTGTAACTGAAAAAAAAAAAAATCAACTGGAAAACAAGTGAAGTGGTTCTATGATTAAGGAAAATAGAATGAGATGTGAAAAAATTTATAAAAGTTCGACAATGATTTAATTAATATAATAAATTTTAAAAATTATAAAATTGACTGAATTATTATTATTGATATAAATTAGTTTTAATTAAACATTGTATTATTATTATTATTGTTATTATTATTATTTTATGAATTTATTTTGATTATTTTTATATTTTGATTTTGTTGTTATTATTATTATTATTGTTGTTGTTTTATGATTTTATTATTGTTAATATTATTATTTATGATTTTGTTATATTTTTAAATAAAGATAAAATAATAAAGCCAATTTAATAATTTTTATTACTTATATTCTTGTAAAGAATCAAAAGTAAGACAAATGTTATATAATTTGTTCCTAAAATTTTTAAACTAGTATAAATTAATATATTTAACCCAAATCTTGCATAGAGCCATTACAACTTTCATATAAAACTAAAGAAAAGATTAGAGATATAATAAAAGAAAATTACTAAAAACATAATTTAATCAGGTCAAATTATCTTAAGTTATGCTATTTTTTAAATTTTAGCTTCTAGAGTGTTTTTGAATTATAAGAAAATTGATTTGAGAAAGTGCAAAAAAGAAGGAAAAAAAGAAGAAGAAAAAAGTAAAAAAATAAATTTTTAAATTAAGAAAAATAAAGTGAAAAATAAATAGAAAAAATAGATCATTTGTGAATGATGTAATCAATATAACAAATTCAAAAAAAATTATAAAATAATATATTTAATAAATTGACCAAATCACCACTGCTGATATAAATTAATTTTAATTAAATATTACATAATAAGTCTATTATTATTATTATTTTATGAATTTATTTTGATTATTATTATTTTTAATTTGGTTGTTATTATTATTTTATGATATTATTTTTATTAATATTTTTATTATTGTAATTATTACAATTTATGATTTTCTTATTATTAATATTATTATTTTATGAATTTATTTTGATTACCATTACTTTTTATTATTTTATTATTATTATTATTATTATTTATGATTTATGATTTATTATATAATATAATAAAAACAAACAAATTAGTTCATAGTACTCAATAATTCACACACAACAATTTAAGATTTTCAGTGTGCAATACAGTAAAAAGATGGGATAAATATGTAAAAGTATATTTGATTTATGGGTTTTTCCATGTTTTGCCTATTTTACTTGATGGTAGTGTTTCATTTCTTCCTTGATATATTTTATTTTTCACAAACATCTTCAAGTATCACTGGATATAAATATGGAATTCACTCAGCATTTTTATTTGCTTACAGAATACATCAACTGATACAAACACAACATTAATAAGAGAAAATATAAAAATAATTTCAAAATTTTAAGTTAAAATAGTAGACAATGCTAAAATAAAGAATTTAAAGAAATGATAAAGTTTGTAAAGTTTAAAATTATAATTTATATATGTTTTTAAATCATCCTATTAAACATAAAATCTAATTATACCATGTTTCAAAGGTTGAAACTTTATCATAAAAAATAGGTGTATATACACCTATTTTTTTTATGCTAAATAACATAATAAGTTATAAGTTATAATCAATATATTTTCCTTTATCTAAATCTTATCTTTTTTTTATCATTTTTTATTATCTCTTAAAATTGTAAATATTTTGTAAAAATGATAAATTTCTTTCTAATCTTATAAATCATTAAAATTATTTCAAATAAAATAAATGTATTAAAATTGAAATTACCACATAAAAATATTTTAAAAATCTAATAAGTCATACAGTTTCTACCTTATATTTTAAGTTTGGTTAGAATTTTTTTTATATCAAAATAATATTTTAAAAGTTTGATCTCTTGGACATTTTCTCTAAACCAAACATATGTAACCCTTAAACATTGTTTCCAAAATTATACTTCTTCATAAATAAATACAAAGTTTGGTAACTATTGTTCCTCCATTCCATTTTGTCTCCACTCCATATCCCTTGTCTAGGTGAATATTGCACAGAAAGAGAGTGAGTTAGCTGTCCAAGTTTAAGCAGTGAGAGTTGTGGTGTGAGATGAAGAAGATGGAGGGTGGTTCAGTGTGGTTACTGTATGTTTGTGCTCTTCTAGTCCTAACGTTCCTGCTCAGGAATGTAAACTGGTTTCTCTATGAACACAAACTGGGAGGGAAGCAATACTTTCTTCCTCCTGGTGATATGGGGTGGCCCTTAATCGGCAACATGTGGAACTTTGTCAGTGCTTTCAAGACCAGCAACCCTGAGACCTTCATGGACTCCTTTTACTCCAGGTATACCATTCACTCTCCACCACCCTTTCCATTTTCATTTTCACCACTCAAAATATCTCATGCATGTTATCCAAACTCTTCACTATTAAGATCTCAATCATGATGTTTTTAGAACTTAAGATCTCATGCATGTTATATAACAAACTATCAGTAAGATCTCATGATCTCAAACATATGCTAATATTGTCCCATGATTGCTCTCATTTGCTCTTGATCAAGAGATTAAAGCTTACAGCAAATCGTATTTGCCATATAAACTGTCATTTTCTTTTGCTAAGCACATGCTAATTAACGTCTTTAATTTCTTCATGTACATACATTTTACTGTGTTTTTCTGAAAGCATATATCAGCATCACCAATTAACTTTTGTGTGAAAGAATATATTCATTTTGTCTGTGTTTGTTTTCTACGTTGTGTTATCATTACAAAGAGACAGTGAATACAGGCTCTCTGGATTGGGATGGTGCAGTCCAGGCCAACTACTGTAGCATAACATAACATTTTTTTCGGTGACTTTTGTTTCCTTCTGCCTGTTTGAGTGACACAACACCAGCATCATGTGCAGAGTCACACTGTAATTAATTTCAAAATTATTATTCACTTTCTAAACAAAATAGTATTTATTTTGTTAAGACCAAAAACAGGGTGCTCTCATAAAGTACCTGATACAGAAACTGATACTGATACTTTGTCAATTGTTTTGTCACTATACCAAAGGTTATTATATCTCTCTTTTACAGAGTTTTTAATATAAAAAGTTACTTCTGATCACATTTAGATCTAATGAATGTCAGCTAATTAACAAATAAACATATGATATTATTAGAAAGGCTTAATGTATTAGCTTTATTTTGAATATTTTTACGTATAACTCAGTGTCTAACATGCACTGATCCCAGTATATGATGAAGACATGTTGATAAGATTAAATAGGGCATTGATTAATATCAACTATCTTTTTAATTAAGTTTTAACAGTTTGTAGTAGGTGACAGTATCAAAGATTTTTGTTGTTGTAATTTTCAAGATAACATCAATAAAAAGCTGAACATAGTAGTTTGAAATCAAGTTTTAACATATGGTTGATCATTTCATGCACTCATAAACCATGAACTTGAAGTAACTAACAATGTAACATACATTTGAATGCAATGAACAATGCAGGTATGGAAAAACTGGGATATACAAGGTGTTGATGTTTGGAAGTCCAAGTGTAATTGTGACAACACCAGAAGCATGCAGAAGGGTGTTGACAGATGATGACAAATTTACTTCTGGATGGCCTCGTTCCGCAGTAGAACTGATGGGGAAAAAGTCTTTTATTTCAATATCTTATGAAGAACATAAACGCCTTAGGCGTTTAACATCTGCTTCAATAAATGGCAATGAAGCACTCTCTCATTACTTGAATTATATTGAAGAATGTGTGATAAGTTCATTGGAGAAATGGACCACCATGGGGGACATTGAGTTTTTGACTGAGCTGCGCAAGCTTACTTTCAAAATCATCACACGTATTTTTCTTGGTGATGTTAAGGAAGATGCACATGTTATGGAGAATTTGGAAAAACAATTCTCTGCAATTAATCATGGAGTTAGAGCCATGCCCATTAACCTTCCGGGATTTGGATTCTATACAGCATCCAAGGTAACTTATTTCTTACTTCATCTATTCAATTTGTATCAAAGTAATAGTCTATATTTAAATATAGAAAAATAATCATATGTAATTTTCTTAAATATAAAGTACTTTTAACTAATTTAATTTTGTTTAGTCTTGAACAATCCACATCAACTACAATTATGGGTTATTTTCCAATACTAGTTCAATCTTATCCAGTTATTATTAAAATGAGTAAAAAAAATATTACGTAAATGGATAAACTGTGTCAAGTAATAACAGTTTTTATGTTTCGTGAGAGGATAACATGATTTTACTTCAAATTAAATGAAAGATTTTAATATTAATAAAAAAGTCGTATTATCTTAAAATAATTTTATTGAAATTGTGTATGAAGTCATCAGATAATCTTATGTTTTGTACTTAGTGTTTTTCTCATGTGGTTTTTGTGGATATTATATTTTGTTTAGTGATAGTGATATTTAGTGCATCCATGGTTTCCATTCAGTTTGATAAATTGAATTTTTATTTTAGAATTTTTTTTTTAATTTAGATATTTTAATTTTGGGACCACTGTTTTCATTTGTTACTATCTTTACAAAATACTCTTTGGGATGATCTCTAATTTTGGTACATGTGAGGTCATATTTAATTTTTATATCTTCTATTTTTTTATTTACGGGCTTCTGGCTTACGACTTCAAAAAATTACATAGATAAATTGAAGTCTTACGAGACATATACGACTTTATTCGAAAATTGTTCCTAAACAAAATTGTGGTAATATACACAAATTCTTCATTAATAATAAAGTCATGTAGATTACAGAACTTCATTCAATTTTCATGTTATCTTTTTACTATTTCTTTATATAGAAATTGTGCTTATTTGATATGACTTGTCGATTTATATAATAACTTTTTTTACCCGTTTTAGCAATAGTTAGGTAAAATTGCATTAGTATCGAAAAAAAAAAACTAAAAATATCACAAAATCATGATATATAAATAAGGTGTTAATTTCAGTTTAGAAGTCCATTTTATAAAATTAAATTAAATATAAACACATAATCTTTTTAGGAATGACTTAGGTATAAATTCATCATTTTTGTGAATATCAAAATCGTAAAAGAAAATATCCAGATTTATTAAAATTAACGTGTAACTTGTTATTAGTCCATTCTCACTAACTTGTTATTAGTCAATTCCTCGACATGAGAGTAATTCAGAATCTCATATTAAATAAAAATATGACTAAAAACAACTTAAGAAATTTAGTTATTTTATTTATAATATCAAAATAATTTTATAAACTTAATTGACATTCTTCGTTAACCATAAGTGCAAACACAATTTTAAATAACGATTAAAATAACCTTTTAAAACAATTTTTAACATAAACATTATTAAAGAAAAGATTTGACTGATAGTTTAGAATTTTTGTTTTGACTTTACATATATCGTTTACTATAATTAAGAAGTGCCATTATATGTGTAGGATACAATCATGATTGTTGTAAAAAATTTTATTATATTTATTTTCTTCTTAATTTTTTTGTCAATATTTGACGATAATATATCTATAAATGTTATTGCAAATGACATATGACAACAATTATAATAAAAAAATCCAAGTTTGTTTTTGGTTGTTCTGTTTTTGTGACAATCTTTAGTTAGCATTTAATCAAATATTTTCAATACTATTTTGAATCCATATATATTTGCTTAATTTCATATCAATTTTCAAATAATCTTAAATCTATTTTTAAATATCTAAAAAATAATTAAAATTTCCAAGCATAATTCATTGTAAAAATTATATTGTATTCTCTATCCTAAAATATTATAAATATTTACAAAATATTTTTCCAACTGTTTTTTAGGTAGTTTAATGCTTATGAGTTTGACTATTGTGACTTATTAAAATTATAATATATTTACATAAGTTAAACATAAACCTATGAATAAGAAAAGAAAAAATTAAATTGGTGTATTGAGTTGTTAATTATAACATATTATCTTATCTCAATCTTTGTCAATTCCAACTTATACAATCTAAAATCATATTTTTCAACTAGTTATCCAATGTTTGAATCGATAATTATCTTAAATTGATACATGATCGACAAATCCAATAATTCATCATAATGTTCAACATTATTTAATTTTTAAGAAAATCATAGAAGATGCTATATAACATGTATCCTCATAATAATCATTTGTGTATGTTGAATTAATCTAACTTGATTTATATATAACATCTACACGTGGATGATTGAAAAATAAGTCTTATCACAATGCAAGTAAAACTTATTTTTTAATCAATGGTGTAATCGTATCTCATTCTTTAGATATAGTTCATTAATATGTAAAATTTAATCAACATGTCATATTAGTCTTTAGATGACATGAAATGAAAATAATGATATAAAATCAACCACCATCAAATGTATCCTTAAATATTAACACAAAACACAATCAATCAAAATTTTATGAAATATATAAAATATGTATATTAATAAACTATTACAAATTATTAATGTTCACAAACTATTAGACAATACTCTGTAGTCTTGTTTTTGTATAAAGTAAATTATAGAGACTTTTCTAAATACTAAATATATGATATAAATCTTTCAAAACTTCGATAACAAATATAGACTTCTCCAAAATATCTTTAGAAACAATATTAATTTAAAATTGCACGTCACAACTATAAATATCAAATAGTTAATACTTCAGAGTTTTGCAGAACACATAATTCACATACAATTGTTTAGGAATTGAAACAAATTCTAATGTAGAAAGAACACTGAACCAAGTTCTATTTCTCAGACGATTACGTGTAATCCATTTCAGTAAGGATAAGAAGAAGTTAACACTAAACACTAGAACATTCAACATAATAAATTCTCCTTGAATGTATTATTATTAGCTAATTAAATCTTAATTCTATCTAACTCAATAGTAAAATCAAATTCTGTAATACCTTAGAAAATAGCTATGGAATAAAAACTAAACCAAAATTTAATTTTAGAGATAAATAAGATAATACCTATTTTTTTAACAGAAGAGTTGTTTAAGTAAATAAAAGATAATTATTTACTTTTTATT
>Ga0099824_1008559_pt1 | contig 13039 bp, 6 predicted proteins | sample SiratrowhiteBW_FD_76837 | JGI IMG/M metagenome (GOLD analysis project Ga0099824, IMG submission 76837) | Root nodule microbial communities of legume samples collected from California, USA - Siratro white BW | ecosystem: Host-associated > Plants > Roots > Nodule | place: USA: California... | reverse complement strand
TCTTCTTCTCTTGCAATCTTCCTTTCATTGGGTTGTAATGGCTATCATGGGTAGCTAATTCTTCATCTTTGGGATTGAATGTAATCTTTTGAACTCATTCATATTTTGGTAATTTTTATATATAATATTCAGTTTTTACTCAATTGGTATTTTCATCTTGTGCTTAATGCTAAATTTTATCTAATCAATAAAATCTTGATTTTGATTCTTGAATTTATCTGGAAAGTACTTTTAAGTTTCTGACCTAGATGAAAATACTCAATATATTGGAATACTAGGGATAGGTTTCGATGTATTTATTACGTATAACATCTGTTCTTAATACTGGTAATTTACTAAATAGTAGAGGGATCAATGTTTAGAAAATTTCCTTATGAATTTCATATCAGATGAATCGGTGTGAATGATTTTTATATATGCATCAATTGTGAGTAGTTACGGATATTGGATGTTTTTATCAAATCCAAAATATGAATGAGGGAGATAGATGAAGTTCAATCTCAGAGTCCTTCTAGATTGCGTACAAACACTTTTTTATAATTTTTATTTATTCTTTAATTGTCTTTATTGCTTATTAATTCAAATTATAATCAAATCATCCTGAAACTTTTATTTGCTTAGTGAGTCGTGAATTTGAGATTTAATAGCAAAATTGTTCTTTGTGGGATCGACATCCTTACTTTATAAATCTATATTACTTTTGACTTGGTACACTTACCGAAAAAAGGTCAACAACTATCCTACAACTCAAGCCTTTCCTCCATTGTCATAGACATTTCTGGCTTCCATTTTGCACCTCCGGCTTCGGGGATTCTGCATCAAAACTCAACCACTCCTAACTAAACAACTTGAGTATTATTTGAACGTTCAGTCTATCCCATATAACAACCTAGAGTATTTTTTTTGAAACATCCACTCTTGGATAAAAAGGGTTATACAAGGAAAGATGATATAATTTGCTCACTAGACAAATAGTTAACGTCTTTTGACATATACATGGGTTATATGCTCTTTTAGGTACAATATTCTTATGAAGCTTAGGACACAAAAAGCTTTGGCATTAAGATTGATAGTGTTTTCAAAAACTCTATATAGCTTCTTCTATTTTCTTCAACATCAGAGGTTGCTTTATATAGAGTTTTGAAGAAAGTGATCGTTGTGAATTCCTTATGCCCTTTGAGAAGATTGAGGATAGGTCTTTACTTCGAGCTTGTGTCTGTCCACATAAAGATATAGAGACACAAAGTGTCAAAATATTTGGTGTAGAATATTTTAGTACGTCCTTTAAAAGGTCTTTGATATAGACATGAGCTTTTAAAAGATCATATTGGTAGATCTAAAGATAAAAACATTCTCCACAACACAAAATAAGCATGCAGAGATTTTCATGAAGCACCATGTTGGCTTAAGACTATGTGTCGTTCGATTAAGACTTCACTTATAAGATAAAACAACAACTTATAATGTGTCATAATGTTTATCAGACGAAACACTTACATCGTCTTACAGATGAAGTTTATTCATATTTATATTTTGTTGTTTAAACAACTTTCAATCAAAAACATTAAGGGTATGTTAGATTTTACTCTAACAACTCTAAATTATCCAATATTCTCCAATTTGATAAGTACTTATTTAGATTCACCATGGTTCATGCCTTTCCAAACTTTGACCGAAACATAAACATTCACATGTCATGATATTAACTCATCACAAAGGGACCTTTGACTCTTTTTTAGTTTGACTGGCATACTATTTAACATCTTCAAAGATCATTAAATTAGATGATTATTAACATACATAATATTTTATCTTAACAACTAACTTTTATATATATATATATATATATATATATATATATATATATATATATATAACACTTAGAAAAAATATGAAGATAATAATAAAGTATATAAATAACTTTCTTTCATCCAAATTTGTTGAATTAAAAATTTATTTCCTTTACTTTTTATTATTATATATATTTCTAGAATAATATTTAAAATAATACAAAATGAAAAGAAATAAAAAAGTTCAAAGTAAAAATTTGAAATAAATAATTAGACGTGAAGCAATATATCATAAAAAATAATTTTAAATAAATAAAAAAAACTAACCAACATACTAGTAGAAGCAAACTAAATAAGAAAAATATAAATGAATTCAAAACAAAAGATAATATGCTATTAATAAATAATTAAATAATAATAATAATAACATAAAACAAAAAAGGAGTAATATATTGCTATAACTCAATAAATAATAAAAACATAAATAAATAAAGGACCAATACATAATTCAAAGAAAAATATAATATAATAATAGAAAAGACTAATATATAACTAAATGAATTAAATAATATAAATATAAATTAATAAAAATAAATAAATCATATATAACTAAAATTAAATTGAATAACATAAATATAAATTAATAAAAAAATAGTACATAGCTATAACTAGAAATAGATTATACGAAATAAATATAAATTAATAAAAGGAACTAATATATAATTAGAAATAAATTAAATTAAATAACAAAATTTCAACTAAATAATAAAAACATAAATTAATAAAAAGAAATGTGTACACTGAAAATAAATTAAATTATAAAAATAGGAAAAACAAATAAATTAAATAACAAAAATAGAGAATTGAAGAAAGATTTGTTATATTACTAGAAATAAATTATATAATGGAATTATAAAATAAATCAAGTTAAATAATATATAACTCAAAATTCATAAATAAAAGGTTTAAAACTATAAAGATATGTTGTTTAAACGGCGTGAAGAAAAATAAAGATGATGGAAAAAGAGAGATGTTGGAGAGAGAAAAAAAAATTGTAAAGAAAGAAAGAGATATAACATAAAATAAGAAAATATAGTAGAGAAAAAAAATGGAAAAAGAATATTTTTTTAAAGAGAAGATTAAGATATTTATATAATTTTTTAAATATATTAATACTTTAATCTTATTTATTTGTTTATTTAAGCTTCTGCGTGTCTTGCATGACATTCTTACTTTATTTCTTCTTTTCATTATAATATTTTTATTTTATTATCTTATTTTATTTTTTAATTATTATTTAAAATTGTCCTCTAAATATTATTTACAATATTATTTTTATTTATTTATGTTAAGAGAAGAGTCCAACATTTTAGAACAAACATTTATTATTAGCTCAAAAATTATAGACAATATTTAAGACATAATTTTTTCTACCTAAAAGTACAGTGACCCAAGTCGTTATAATTCAATTCTAATTAGTATTTTAAAATATTTAAGCATAAAACATTATTATCTTTTATCTATAGGACTATAAAAACAATATATCACATAAGACATAAGTGTTTCGTAATACAATATTATGAAGTCTTTTCTCAAAGTCTAATAAGGCACACATAAGAACATATGAAACACATAAAATATTATACAATACATATAGGCTAAAGAAACCTTGTACTTAAAATTAAATATCCATGTGTTTATGTTATCTGTGTAGGGAATATTTGTTTGCTAAGGAGAATCTAACAAGGTCGCCTTTAAGGAGATTAAACGAAAATAATAACTGGCTCAATCTTCTCGGGCACAATTTTGGAAGCTACTCCTTTGCTCAAATCGACCAAGCTCGATTTCCTCTTCTTCAGGAGGTCGTGGAAAATATTGCTACCACTAGGCAGATTCATTGCGATAATGATATCTGCAAAAACAATTTAGAATTAGTCAACAAAAATGGAGAATAACAAAATAAACAAAAATACACACTGAGAACATCGTTGCTTTTTTCCTCAAACCAAAAGGTACAAGGAGCTTTTGAGTAGAAATGCAAAATGCGACAGGAAAGCTAGTCTGAGACCGATATGGCCGCCAAGTCCTTGTTCGTCATGGTGGATCTTGGCCAAACTTGGTACCGTGTTAGGTCCCTAGTCCAGTAAAATGGGAACTTAGGCACATCACCACTATACACGTATGATTGACCCTCCCCTAAAGAAACCTTAAAAGATCCATCCTTAAAGTTCTTGTAAGACTACGAAAAAGGGTCAAGCAGACAATTCTTAGGTTAACTTATGAAAGACAGTCAATCAACCTTCTTTCCTAGACAAGTACAATAATGGTGAAGAAAGATGGAAGGCATCACGTTCACCTCCAAGGCCGAACACAATATCTGAAAACCCCGAAGATATGCCCAGCTATTGGGATGGAGCTAAGAGAGGGCCACATTCAAAGCACTATGTACACCCATACTGAACTCATCTAATGGAAGACAGACGTGAGCGTCCTTTATTACACACAAGTACAAAAAGAAAAAATCATTGGCCGAATTTCCTCGACCGTGATATATAAGGTTGGACGACGAACAACGACAGAAGGGAAAACACCTTATCTGGTATAGATAAATCTAATATATCTACAAACCATCTCAGCGATGATGACGTCCTAAACCTAGAGCCCGACTTCTTAACTTCGACATCAACTCATTAAGAGGGGCAACTTCGTTGACACCCTCCCTATTATTACTTGTAGTTGGTAATGGCTCTACAAACTCAACATCTCTCTCAACCCTAACCAACTCATGACTGGACCTAGTAGACTCACTATTCAAAGAGCCGCCAATAGGACTAACTTCTCTTTCCTCAAAGCCAACACGTTTGGATAACACAACAAATCCACCCAAATACCCTAAAGATGAATTAGTGCCAAGGGAGAAAGAAGCCATTTATTTACTTAAAAGAGAAACGTACATAAAGTTTGGACCGAGTACTAGGCAGACCAACAACAACAAGTGATGGTGACGCGAAATGACCCACCATCCTCGCTATTTATAATGCGAGTCAAATGAAGAATCACGTCCTCGTCATCGTTTAATTAAGAAACGATCAACTGTACTACCAAACTGACTTGGAGGCCTATGTACTACCAAACTGACTGAATAATCAAAAGTTTATTTCAAAATAATCATTGTGAACACTATCGGATTAACTTATCAACCACTTATTATCTCCACTGATATTATCATACTCTTGTTATATTTATAAAAATAAATAATTGATAAACAGTGTTATATATAAAAAAGTAAAAATGGTTCACAGGAATCGAACCTTTAGCTCATTCACTAAAAAGCCTAATTAAAAGCCTATACATAAAAACTAAGTGAAGGAACGAAGCACCACACATCCGACCAATAACTAGTCTAATTAAACATATGTAATCGGTGGTGCAATTCCTATAAAAATATTAATATTAAGCACAACTAATTATGCATAAAGCATTATTCTATTTAACAATTTTAGTTAAAAATGTATCGGGTGAAGTGAGAATATAGTACCTTCCGATGCTACTAACGATGGTTAGATTTTGTGGTATTAATTTTTGTTATTTATTTAAATTAGATTACACATCACGTGCCATGCGGTGTGCACATGTCAAACCATCAATCTCTTAATTTAAAATTAATCTAATCAAAGATACTAAATAAAGTCGTTTTAATGAAATTAGATTTAAAATAAAAAATATCAAAGGATATATACTGAGATAAAAAGTGCTATTAAGTTTAAATAGTATAGTTTATTTATTTTTATTTTATTTTGATCGTATATATTGGTTATGTAATGTCAACTTATACTACTACACAGTTACAAATTTCATTATGGAAAACCAACTATAGCATTTTTTTTTATTTTCCCTTCTTATTTTTTAATTTCACGGCTAAAATTAATCATTCATTGAACATATTAAATTAAAAAATAGGGACGCGAATGTGTTAGAGTAGCAGGGATTATTTTTCCAATATGATATGGATAACTTTGTCTGAACGATTCCTTTAAACCAGATTAATGTCGTACTCTAATTACTAAATAATAATCAAGACTAAAAACAGTTAGATTGATCTTTTAACTCTTGCTGCAAAGGGCACGTTTCATCCACTTCTTTCCCCATCAGAACTTACTTGACACAAGGAACAAGTTACATGCAACAAGGAACAAGTTACATGCAACAAATTACACCAGTTAACTTAAAAACGTAATCATGCATATTTTTTTTTTTGTTTTGCACTAAAATACTTTTGAGACCAACAATTGGACGATATTCAATTTAAAACATACAAATTAGTAAAAAACATGACTTTATGTACACGCTTATGATGGTTGACCGACAATAAACTGATTTGCCAATGGTACCCGTATCCTCCACTGCTTCTAGAATCCTAGTAATTTCTGGAATAAAATAAATTTATTATTATGATATATTTAAAATAAAGACAGTAATAATAATATACTTTTTAGGGTTTTATGAGAAGGCATAAAAGAAGGTGCAGAGAGTTAGGTAAGGAACGTGAGGGGTCCTTTAACAGCAGAGGCTAATAAATAAGCAGAAAGGAGTAAGATAGAAAGAGTAGTAAGTAGGAACTACCACCCTACGTGGCCATGCTATAAACACCACCCAATCTTCCATTCTCCTACCAATCCTTCAACCCTCTGCATTCTATTTAAGCTTCTTCACACCCACAAACTCCTCAGTCCCACACCGCTCCAAACACACCAAACTCGTTTCACCACCATGGCCCCCACAGCCAAGACTCTGGCGTACCTCGCTCAGGAGAAGACCCTAGAATCCAGCTTCGTCAGGGACGAGGACGAGCGCCCCAAGGTTGCCTACAACCAATTCAGCGACGAGATCCCCGTCATTTCGCTCGCCGGAATCGACGACGTCCATGGCCGCAGACAAGGCATTTGCCAGAAAATCGTCGAGGCTTGCGAGAATTGGGGTATTTTTCAGGTCGTTGATCACGGAGTCGATCAGAAACTCGTCTCCGAAATGACTCGTCTCGCCACCCAGTTCTTCGCTTTGCCGCCGGAGGAGAAGCTTCGCTTCGACATGTCCGGTGGCAAAAAGGGTGGCTTCATTGTCTCCAGCCATCTCCAAGTAACATTCGTTCTTCGTTGCTTTGCACTTTTTTTTTTTTACATTTTTTCTTTAAACATACAAACTTTTTATTTTTTAAATATTTATTTCAATATCTGTGTCCGTATTATAAAACTACTCACTGTCACACAGACAGACTCTCTCTCTCTCTATAATAATAATAATAATAATAATATAATTGAAAGAAATGATGTTTAAATATAAAAACTAAATTTCTCTTTAGCACATAGAAAAACTGAACTAATACTTTATTTAGATTTGATAATGTAAAGTAAGTGAAAACAAAATGAAAGTGAATGAAAAATAAAATAAAATAATTTATTATTAATAATTTATTTTATTATTTTAATAATATTATAATAATAATAATAATAAAATAAATTATTAATACTAATAAAATGTTTATGATATAATTGATAACTATCAAATAATTATATAACACTTTTCATCTTCCTATAATGCAATTTTTTCCTATGAAAATGTATTTTCGTTCTCTAAATGCTGCTACCAGACTTTCATAGGAAACTAATCACATATTTCCAAGCTTGGGGAGTGTGAATAATACCTATGAAACATGAGAATGAAATGACAAAATTTAACTTGTATTTTATAAATTTGAAAATAGTTTGAAACTGATTTGTGAGTTATTTATTGCCAAAAAAAGTTATTTCTTATTTAATGAGACGTTAATACTCTACATGCATGATGTCTATATTTTTATTCCTGAGTTTTTTTTCTTTATTTTTATTCTTCCAACTATTTTGCTACTTCTCCAGATAACACCTGACTATACTCAAATATACTTTTATAAGGGGAAAAATGGATGTAGAAGGTTTTTTTAGACTATAGGAATGATGTTGAACGACCAATTTTATTGGTAATTAATTGATTATTTAATTCCCAATAACCACTCGTTATCGCCAAATTAATTCTTAGAGAGAACTGGAACAACCGTTAGAAACACTTCCATACTATTAATATAGTATGGGAGCCTAACACACTAGACCTACTTTCTGTTTCGGCTTCATTTATGTTACAATTACAAACACTTTTTTTTTTTTGAAAAAATAAGCATATTGCATTCTTATCTCTTTTATAGCTGTATTTTCCTCTGCTTACTCTCCCTTACATTATCCTTTAAGTTGATAAAAAAATATCAAATAATTGTGATTTATTTTTTTAAGCTTCTTACTTTAATTTTTAATTTTTAAATAGTTTTGGACAGAAAAGGGAAACAATAACCTTATTTTAAAGTATATAAACTGTCAGTGATTCGTAAATAATATTTATGAAAACAGGTCCGATAATTATAAGGATAAGTTAGAGCTATACAGACCATTCGTTTTCTTGTCCACGTGTACCTATGCACAGCCATAGAAAATCTTTAGCCGGTGTACCTATATTCGTACCTATTTTTACATAATATTATGCTCCTCGCTTTGTGTCTCATAATTGCATCTTCTGTATGATTTTCCGATTTATCAATGAGATTGGTTATATTTTTAAAAGTTAGAAATATTTGGATATTTAAATAATACAAATATTTATCAATGCTTCTCATTTTTTTTGCACCAGGTTATTCTATATTAGTCATTTATTTAATTTTGTTTGTTTCTTAAATGTAAACACCTACTAAATGGTCTATCTTACGTTTTTTTTTCGTGTTCGAAATTTCGTGGCATCAAAAGCAACCAAGTAAAACGTGGTGGGTTGTTCAATTTCTTGGACATAAACTTAACGATGTGGGACCTTTTTGGACATGACAGGGGGAGTCGGTGAAGGACTGGAGAGAGATTGTGACATACTTTTCGTACCCCATCAAAGCAAGGGACTATTCGAGGTGGCCAGACACACCAGAAGGGTGGAGGGCAGTGACCGAGGAATACAGCGAGAAGCTGATGGGGCTGGCATGCAAATTGTTGGAAGTATTGTCTGAAGCAATGGGGTTAGAGAAGGAGGCTTTGACCAATGCATGTGTTGATATGGACCAGAAGGTTGTGGTCAATTACTACCCCAAATGCCCTCAACCCGACCTCACTCTCGGTCTCAAACGCCACACTGATCCCGGCACCATCACCTTGCTGCTTCAGGACCAAGTTGGTGGACTTCAAGCCACCAGGGACAATGGCAAAACCTGGATCACGGTTCAGCCCGTGGAGGGTGCTTTTGTTGTCAATCTTGGGGACCATGGTCACGTGAGTAGTAATCATTCAAAGTATGGTTTTAAAACATAAAGCTAATGTGTTTGAGTTAATGTAATGGTGTTGATGCATGCAGTTTCTGAGCAATGGAAGGTTCAAGAATGCTGATCACCAAGCAGTGGTGAACTCGAACTCCAGCCGTTTGTCAATAGCGACGTTTCAGAACCCAGCACCAAATGCAACTGTGTACCCTTTGAAGGTGAGAGAGGGAGAGAAGCCTGTGCTGGAGGAACCGATAACTTTTGCTGAAATGTACAGGAGGAAAATGAGCAAGGATATTGAGATGAGTAGGCTGAAGAAGCTGGCTAAGGAAAAGCAGTTGCAGGACCTTGAGAAGGCTGATCTGGAGTCCATGCCTATGAAGGAAATTCTTGCTTAATTAGTATCTTCAAAGATATCATAAATAATTGTCATTTCCCACTAGTTTGGTCTTTTTAGCATTCTTTGTGCTTGTCTTTATAGTTTGAACCTGTGGAGATGTGTTGTTCTTTTGTCATTGTATCCTAGGTTCCACCTTATGTCTAAATGCAAATAAGTGGTTCTGCCTTATTAGCTCCATATATCATTGCACTCACACCAGCAGCTTATTTGAGCAGAGGATTTAAATATATAATTCATTTTAAAATCTATACCTTGTTAACTAAATTCTCTACTGTAAAATGAACATTGTGTTATTTCAAGTAAAACTGAATTCAAATTACTAGATACACATTGGACGTTATAAAGAAATTGTAAAAGAAATTGTAATCAGCCGTGTTAATAAGATGTTTTGTTGTAATTCACGGGTTGTGTCTTCGAGGGACCCATTACTTTTTCTTAAATGCCATATGGACCACAAATTTGGAAAACAAAAATCACTATGGAAGTACAACATTCTTAGTGAATTGAGGCACACTTATTAAATGTTTGCTTATTTTATTTTAGTTAAATAATATCCAAGAAAAAAAAACAAAGCAAAAAAGAATCACCAGAGTTTGGGACTCAACATTCACCATGCATAGTATTATTGATTAAAATATTTAATATCTGTAATTTCAATTTTAGTTTTGGTCTTTAATATTTTTTCAATAGAACTTAACATCTTTCTATGTTTTATAAAATATTTTTTAATTTTCATTTCTCTAAAATTTCAAATTTCTAATATTAATTTTATGAAAAAATAAAATTTTATAAATTTTAAAAATATTTTTAGGTTTTGTTTGGATCAGAGAATGGATTTAAGTTTATTTAAAATGAAAGTGTGTGAAAAATTTTATTAGAGTGAGTTTAAGTTTATTTGAGATGAAAGTGTATGAAAAGTTTTATTATTTGAATTAAGAGAAAATAGTGAGATTTGAGTGAAAAGTTTATAGAAAATTATAAATAATGTGATGTGTGTGATTGATAAAATAATTTTCTTAATAGATGAAATTATAATTAAAATTTATTTAAAATTAAATATAATTATTATTTTAATTAATAAAATTATAAAATTATCAATTATTTTAAATTAAAAATTAAATTATTATTGTCAAATAATATTATTCTATAAATTTATTTTAATTATTATTATAATTATAATATTATTATTATTATTTTATTTTATTCATTATTATTTATGATTTTATTATTATTTTTAAATTTTAATATTAATATCATTAACATTTTATTTCTTTTAATATTAATATTTTTATTTTATAATTTTAATAAATTTATTATTATTTAAGTAATTATTATTATTATTATTATTATTATTATGGTATATTATATAATTAAATATATTTATTTTATTATAATATAAATATTAATAAATTAATTATATATTACTACACTTCCAGTTAAATCTTCACTTCCTAATCAAGGAAAAAAACCGTTAAAATTAGTATCAATTTTTATATATTATATTTCTTAAAAAATTAACTTTCTTCTTATTTCAGCTTTTCTAGTACCTCCACTTGGTTGCATCGACGGAAACAAACAATGGCTTAAAATATCTCGAGCTAATATTTTATTGCAATATAGTAGATATGTAAAATAGTAGATGAGTAAGTTGCTTGAATCTCAACCGTTCACCCTACCTAACTCTCCCCTGTCCCAATCATGCAACCCTCAAATTCAAATATCGAAAAGGTCTGGCATGGATGTCCCACACCGTTTAAAGTTTGATTTGACTAAATTTATATATTTTAAAAATGTTATATTTAAACTTTTTAAAATATTATTTAATTCAACAATTAGGTTTTTGTACTTATGAAATATTTTTAATATGATAGGTCAGTATGTTTGTTTATTTAAATGTAATAAAATTAATATATATTATAATTTTACATCTAATATTTTCATAAATTCAAATTTCATATCCTAGAAATGGATTATTAATATTATTTAATGTGTGTTTTATGGTTGATTTCATGGACCACTTAACTTGTTGAACTAATAAAAATTTGACCTAACTCTAGGTTTTATCCATGTTCTTTGCACGTATTAATTTAAATTGGTCTTTTTATAGTTATATATATAAATCTTCAAATATATGTATATTTTAAATTCAAATTTTTAAATTTCATAGCTTTTAAATAAAATGAAATATTTTATAGATTATTAATTAGAATAATAATATTACTAAGTATTTTTTGGTACATACTAAATATGAATTAAAAATTACAAATAACGTTGAAATAATATATTAATGAATTTTGCTAAAAAATAATTAGTTGTTATATTTTCATCTCTTTTCAATGTCATAATATGTTACTGTGATTTTATACGAAAATTGATTTTATAAGGATGTTGTAATTAAAATAAATAAATTTATAATTGTTGTTATGAATGTAAAATTTAAATAATCATAATTATCAATATTTATAAAACGTTTTTGTAAAATTTTTAAGGAAAAAATTATTATTATAAATGTTATGATTACATTATTTTTAAATTGAAACTTTGAAATCTAAGATTTTGATTTCAAATTTCACAACACTTGAAAGAATTTACATAAATAAAAATGAAATGTTTCAATATATATATAAGATGTAAAAACTTAAATTTAATATTTTGAAATTGAAATTAGGATACAATTTTGAAATTTAATTTTGAATTCAAAATATAAAATTGAAATTTAACTTTCAAAATTTGAAATTATTATATATTGACTGTGTTTTAATTGTAAAATAACATTAATCATAATTTTATATTATTACTTAAATATTTAACATTTAAAATTCGTATAGTTTTTACATTTGAAACAATTAAATAAATAAAAAAAGGATTATACCTTAAATTTATTGAAATAATTACTAATGAACATACTTTCACTTATTTATTGATTAATGTAATTTAGTAATAGGTTCCCAGTTAACATGTTAAATGTGTATTACAATTTGTATTTTATACACATAAATCATTATTAAAATTAAAAGTTTTATATAATATTTTTTCTATATCTGTTGTTTTGATAAGGAGAGTTGCCAAAAGTTCTTTTTAAAAATGCACTAATATTATTTATAAGAAAAAAATACTTAAAAATCCTGAAAAAGATGTCTACAAGAATAAATTGGGTCGGTTAAGAAACCACACTTTTTGAAAGGACAGTTACAATTAATTAAAATATTTAAAGTATTGACAGAAAATGCATTAAACAGTTGGACAATGATAAGGAAAATTATTTAATAGCCATCCTTAATTAATACCAAGCTTCACTAATCCAATGATAATAAAAGCACACATGTCAATGAGCAACAGAGAACACCACCCCTGTAGACTGGAAAGCCTAGAACAAATTCACAGGAGCAAAAAAATAGGAAGCCCTAGAGACTCAGAAAGTGGTAATTTTCTAGAAAAAAAAATAATAAATAAATAAAATATATATATATATATATATATATATATATATATATATATATATATATATATATATATATATATATTTTTTTT
>Ga0099824_1008558_pt1 | contig 13042 bp, 5 predicted proteins | sample SiratrowhiteBW_FD_76837 | JGI IMG/M metagenome (GOLD analysis project Ga0099824, IMG submission 76837) | Root nodule microbial communities of legume samples collected from California, USA - Siratro white BW | ecosystem: Host-associated > Plants > Roots > Nodule | place: USA: California... | reverse complement strand
TCATCATTTAATTTTAATCTATTATGTAAAATAACTTATTTAATTTTATAATAGTTGTTTAAAAATATATATTATATGAATTTGATTTATTAAAAATTGAAGAATTAAAATAAAAATAAAAAAAATAACATATACTATATATTAAATATAAAATAATAATATATAGTATTCATTAATTAAATTTATATACTCAATAATAATTACTGAATAAATTATGTTTTAAAAATTAAAATTTTATTAAAATATAATATAAAATAAGATATGAAAATTTTAATAATATATTTATTAAATATCAAAACTGAGTTTTTAAAGGTTATTGTACACACAGAACACAAAACCTATATGGATAATTGAAACTGACAAAGTGATCTCAAATTAAAAATTTTCAAACAAATAATCAATATAACTCTATTATATAAATCAGGTCTCCTTTCAAAATGTCCCTTACCTATAATAACTTATTTGGAGTCTGAGTAATACTTAGAAAGATTTGGAGATTCACCAAAAATCCTAAAAATTTAATTTAATATAATCAAGCAGTACAAAATTTTAATAAGAGGTTAAATTAGTTGAAAGAATGTTTTTTTTTTAATTAATCAAACTAATAATGAACTCAAACACTAATAGAAGAAAGAATTGAGGATTTTTAAAATAAAAAATCACTTGTACTAAATTAATATCTAACTGGGTGGAAATTATATTGACTACATATCCCAGCACGCACTATAATTTTGAAATATATTTGGATTGAATTTAGAAATTAATAAAAAATAATGGAGGGAAAAAGGGGTTATGACATGAAAAAATAAAATAAAAGAAGAAAAAGCAAGAAAATTGGAATAAAGCTAAAAGGACTTACAAATTGCTTTGAAAACTAGGAATCTTCAGAGAAGGTTCATTTTTTCTAAGTTTTTTAAACAAATAAGGATAAATAGATTTTTTTGAATTGTATTTTTTTTCCACAAAATAAATTGGAATAGTTGTTGATTTTCCATTAGTAGTTTAGTATCATTAATTATCTTTGATTAGTTAAATCATCTTGTTATATTTCCACCACTAACTACTTTTGTGTAATATACCCAAAATTAATAAAGTCAACTCCATGTTCAGATGAATCTAAACTCAGTGGATTAAAATTTAAAAAGGCGTGTTTAATATCCTAAAAATTAAAGCAACGCAATAGTTTTCTTTTTAATTTTTTTTTTTGAAACATTATATTAAACTTTATAAGAAATAAAAGATAGTAGATAAAACAAAAATTAAAAGCGCACCATGAAAACTAATTTTATGTATTGTAAAGGGAATGTCTAGTTCATATTAGCCAAAGCAAAAAATATTTTGAGTTTATATATATATATATATATATATATTTGAAAGACAAACAATTAAAATAATACAATAAGACACAATTACTCTTCTTAGATATTCTGGTTTCTATATTGTATTTGTTATCAATAAAAATATTACCTATTATTACTTTATTTATTTTTTTAAATAAGTATCACAATAAAATAAAATAAAATAAAATAAAAAGTAATGTGGCCTTATGTCGGAGGAAGTACATATCCCAAATTATAGTGATCTCTTTCGTTTATCATGATAAAAGTTCAACTATTTAATTAATTTAGTTTCATTTAATGCTATTTGACTTAGGTTATTGAAAAAAAATTATAAACGGTTACATAAATAATGCATACTTATTATTATTCTTAATTAAATAATATTATTTTAATTAATTTCTTAATGAATGTCATTATAATTTCCATCTAAAAATAAATAATCGCTAATATTATTTTTCACATTATATCACACTTAGACTTCCAATTTTTTTCAAAAATGTATATAATCAACATGATTTATTATTTATCATATAGATACAAAAGATAAATTAGTCAAATTGTTATATTAGTCAAGTTATTTACTTATTTTCTTAATTTTCCAGAAATACATTAATTATTTTGATACGGGTGAATCACTTTTTTTAAAAAAAGCTACATAAACTTGGAAAAAGTTTGAATTAATATCAAAATTCAATTTGTAAATTATAATGTATACATATACAGTTATTCAAGATAGTAAATAAATAAATAACTTTTCTCACTCTAATCACAGTTTGTTAATTAATTATGAAATAAGGCTTTTTATCCTTTATTTATATTTTTTTTGGTCAATCTTATCCTTTCTTTAGATGTTTTCTGAAAAGATGCATTATGTAATTGTTAAAGTCAAAGGTAATCATAGAATTTATTCCTCTTACTTTTTACATTTCATTTACATTTCATACTTTAACTCTTGTAAACAAAATTTACCTACAGTCCACGTTATTATTGGATTAGAATTAAAAGTTTCATTTAATAATATATAAAATAATATATAATCATTCAATACAAATCTTTCTTTGCATATATTATTAAAATAAAATTTCAATTTTAATTTGAGAGCAATACAAAAAGTATTTTGATGTAGGTTAGAACACCACAGGTGTTTATTTTTTATTTTATTTTTTTGATAAAAACTAAAAAGTATTTATTGTATTCCATTATTCATTATATATCTAATTTTTTTTAGTTAATTACCTCTATCATCTCTCATTTCTTTCCATAATTTTTTTTCAGAATTTTCTAATAAAAAAAAGAATAAATACTCTCAAATTGTTTATACTTTAGAATGGAGAAAACATTAATTAATCCAGTGGTCTTTTCGTAATTGTTAGAGATAGAGTGGGTAGAAATGACCTATGTGTCTGCGAAGTGTAGTTTATATATGAAATACACAGTATTGTTTTACAACGTACATGAAATATTTTTCATGGAGATGCTTCTTCAACCACTCTTCTTTTTTCTTCTATTGTTTCTTTGTTCTTCTTGTGGTGGTGCAGCCATAGATTGTATGGGGAGCAAGATCGTACACACTATTATAGTTGATCAGCAAGGAAAAGGAGATTTCAGAACAGTTCAAGCTGCTATCGATTCCATCAACGAAAACAATTATCAATGGGTGAAAATTCACATAAACCCTGGAAAATACATGTAAGTTGTAACGTATTGTCTTTCTTTAAATACTTACATTAAAGTCAAAATCATAACTTCAAACTGTTCCAATTCCTTTGACTATTCTAATGAGTTTGTAACGCCATTTTTTATCATAAACATGTATAATTACTAATTAAAAATATTTACACCAGAACTTGTTTAACTACATAGATTTTTCTTTTTCTTATCCTATGAATTGTTTAAATGAGAAATTAGATAAAATTGCTCATGTAAATAACTTTTCATTAGACCCTAAGCACACCATTTGTATTAGTTACTAATGAAAATAAAGGTTGAAGAGAGAAAGAGAAATGTGTTTAAGAGGTGAACATTGGAGTAGTTCAAATTAATTAGATTGTTTAAAACTAAGTAGGTTGTTTATGAGTAACTTATATTAAAAGATTTACTCATAATAACTGTAGTGCTTTGTAATTGGGCAGGGAGAAAGTTATAATTTCTCAAGAAAAAGGATGCATATTCTTAGAAGGTCAGGGCAAAGAGATAACCACCGTTACATCAAGTGGCTACCACTCCGCTGCAATGGTTACAAGTAAATTCCAATTAAACAATCGATTGGGTGCTACATTTGTTTCTCTTCCCTCCAATGTAATTGTTATTGGCATTACCTTCGAGGTAATTTCTTCTATTTTTTTTTTAATGGTAGATTTTTTTATTGTAGAAGATGTCAGTGATTTTTTTTAATTATTTCACTCTTCGTGAGTGAATCTTAAAGTTTCTAATATTATATAGAATATAACTCATACTAAATTTTAATTATTTCTATCCTATTTCATACATGTCTCAAAAAATAGTTTTAATTAATTGAGATTTTGTTTTTAATATTTTTCTATCAAATGTTAAATAAAGACATCTTATAATATGTGAATTGATCTGGTAAATGCAGAATTCTTATAATTTAGTAGGGTCAGAACCCATTCAACCTGCACCTGCAGCAGCCATATATGGAGATAAATCTGTCTTCTATGAATGTGGTTTTGTGAGTTATCAAGATACTCTTTTTGATGCAATGAATCGTCATTATTTTAAAGATTGTTACATTAAAGGTGAAGTTGACTTTATTTATGGTAACGGCCAATCTTATTATGAGGTAATTATACTTATATTTTTATATTAATTCATTTATTATTTTTAAAAAGTATTAAATGAAATATTTAATGATTTAATTTTTTTATTTTCACATGCAGGACTGTACCATTAATGCCACTCTTGGAAATTCTCCTCCAGGTTATGTAACAGCCCAGTCTCGACAATCTAAAGATGATGAAAGTGGTTTTGTGTTCAGAGGAGGTGGTGTTATTGGAAATGGTGAAGTGCATCTTGGAAGAGCTTATGGGCCTTATTCAAGAGTTATATTTTATGAAACATATTTATCTTCAGTAGTATCCCCTAAAGGGTGGGATGCTTGGGACTATCCTGGCTTAGAGTAAAACTTCTTACCTGATTAAAATCATCCACCTTAGATTTTTAAAGTGTATGAGATTGATCACTTTTGGTATGATAAATAATTTTGATGGTGCAGGTCCAGGTTTACTTATGCTGAGGTAGATTGTACTGGAGCAGGAGCAAATACTACAGGAAGAGTTAAGTGGGAGAAGAAGCTTCCTAATTGGCAGTTAAAGAAGTTTTCTTTATCATCATTTATCAACAAAGATAGATGGCTTTCCTATTTACCTGTTAAATTTTAGTTTTCTCTCAAATTAGGGTAAAATGCATACAGTGGATACTATGTCTTTGTATCCAAATTATGAACATATTGCATGAATTTCCTTGTAAGAATTTTGAAATTTTTATTTTAAGTTTATATTAGTTTATACATGATTTAAAAATGAAAAGATATATTCTTCCACTCAATTTATGTATAAAGTATTATTAATTTATAAAAATTTGATTTGATTTTTTATCTAAATATTTTTTTCAGTAATTTTATAGGGAAATTCGTTCAAATATATCATATATATTATTTTTTAAATTTCATAAGGGATAATCTCCTTGACTTTAATTACCATGAGGATTTTCACTATAAAATATAAACACAAATCCAATTCAAGGAATAAAATGTTTATCATTACTTTTGTAGTATCTTATTGTTTTTTTTTTTCTAATAAATGAATTATTTGTCCTTTCAACACTTTTTCTGGACTAGAAGCAACTTATGGCAAACATTCAAAACTACTAAGTATAACTATAGAGAATTGGAAAACATGAGTAATTTAAAGACGGCAGTTGCTTCCTGCACTTCCATCATTTACTTACTACAACTCCTCATTGACAGAAAAAGACATAAGTGCCCCTCTAAATAGAAAGACATTTTAACATTTAGTAGAGACTGGATTTGTCGGAGGTAATAGTCATAGCAGCGTGGTTGTCTTTATAGGTGGATTTCTATCTCATTTGATTTCGTTATTTTGTAAAGTTATGAAATTTCATTTTGAATTTATTTTGATTTGATTTAAGTTTTTGTTAGATTTTAGTAAAACAAGTTTGCTTTGATTAGGTTTATGTTTGATGTTGTCGAGGGTTGATCTAGGATGATTTAAGACCTTAAAAGATGGTTTGCGATAGTTAGAGATTCGATTTTAAGTTACAGATAAGTTGCTTTTCTGTTTACATTTAGAAAAAAAAATTGAAAATCTTCCAGAAGTAATTTTCCGAATTAATTTTCCAAACTACGGTTTCACGTAAAAGGAGGTGTTCTAGAATAGTCATTTCAGAATATATTTACAGAAAACAATTTCCAAAAATATGTTCTGAATTATTTTTCGTAACATATTCTAAAAATTTATTGTGAAATCTATTTCTGAAAACATATTTGAAAATTTATTCCAAAATCCATATTTTAAAGCATATTTCAGAAATTACTTCTTGTTAATACCTCACACATCTCCAAAATTAATAAAGACATAATTATCATTTTTTGAAATTAATGAAATGCTGAAAACACTGCCTTTAAAAATATCCCCAACGCACACGCACGCATCCTAAACTTTAAACTCTAATTAACCCTAAAATATTTATAATTTAGTTTAAAATATTTAGGATTTAGATACATAAACCTGAACATTACGTGCGTGAGTGAGTTTTTTAAGAGATATATTCTTCCTTAAAATAGATGTTATTCTCGGGTTTCTTTTTACTTGAGTTGTGATTTGCTATGAAGTTATATACCTTGACAATTTTTTTGTTAAAATATTAATTGAGTTGTAAGTCAACCAAACAACCATAGTCAAATGAGTTAAGTACAAAAAAAATCCTTATGCATCTTAAAACTCCAATCCATACATGGAGATTGGAAAGAGCTTACATAAGGTTCCTATTATAAGGATAGATAAGGATTTTTTTGGCCCAACTATTGTTAGCTTGAATTCCACAATTCCAGAAGATAAAAGATTTTTGAAATTATTATCGAAGGAGGAGAAAAAAAGTGGAAAAGGAAGAGAGAAAAAGCAATATCCAATTTACGATATTACAGTTTACCAAGTTACAATATTAAGAGCCTAAACACTCTTCTTAATTTGGTAAACTTAAAGAAAAACAAATTCCAATTCCTAAAGATAAAACCATCAAAATTCCCAAGAGGCCATCTTCAATTAAATTGTTTTTCCTTTTTGCACCTGTAACACAAAAACATCATCAGAATAGTAATTTAATGTTACATTTTAATAACATATTAACTTCGAACGTGATTTGTTTCGCATTCCGACTCAAGTTGAACACAGTTCAAGGTAGAGTCTGACAATTGCATGCGTTTTGTTTGGCTGTTCTGCATGCGTTGTGTTTGGGTGTCGTGTGTCCAATGATAATATATTGCATGCGATTTCTTTGGCTATGCACTGCTCATATATTTATTGCATGCCCTCCTTCAATTTGTTCTGTCAAAATCATTCAACTTAATTGGTAATTAATGAGTTTCAGATGGCAGAGTTTGACCTTATTTCTTGATGGAATCAACCAAATTGAATGCAGATCACAAGATGCATAATTCTTGGGACAATAAGGGAACCTGTGGAGTCCAAAAGTTTTTAATTTATTCATCATTTAAAGCAAAAACAAACCTCTTTTTAAGGCAAAAGAGAAACTAAATGAGCTTTGAATAACAGTTGTCTTGAGCATTCCCTATGCAATGTCCAATTTACCATATTACACTTTACCACCTTACAATATTAGGAGCCTAAACACTCTTTTTTGTTGAATTTAAACAAAATCAAATTCCAATTCCCAAAAGGCCATCTTCAATCAAATTGTTTTACCTTTTTTCACCTGTAACACAACATCTCAGAAATTTAATTTAATGTTACATTTTAATAAAATTAATTTTCAATTGTTAAGCATTATCAAAGGGCTATTAAGGTACGCATGGCAGTAAAAATAGTTAGACTAAATTACAATTTAAAAAAAAAAAAGCTTAGTTTTAGATTCTCGTTTCAAAATAAACATATGTTTAGGATTTATCTTTTTTTTAAATTAGTAATTGAGTTAACCGTCCCAATTAAACTATTGATTGTTAATATATTATGTAGACTTCAAGCGATACGGTCTAACTAATGTAATATTGATTGTTATTTATTTATTTATTCCAGAACTGTTAAAATTATTTTAACATTAACTTCCATGTAATTACACATTTTGTATACAAAAAATTAAATTAAACACTCAAAATATATACAAGTTATAATGGATTATGAGTGAGTCAAAATAATTGAATTAAAAGAATAATATTACAAAATAAAAGGCCTAAATATTTTTATTTTCAAACAAAAAGTCAAAATTACGAATAAAACAAAACAAAATTATATTTTAACCATTTGATTAAGTTCTATAATATGTTTCAATAGAGAAATTTTAGAAGATAACTAATTTTTATACATAATTTAAATGATTTTTGATAAAATATGTTATTTGAATAAAAAAATGAAAGAAATTGAAATTATAAAAATCTATGGGAGTATTTTGATTACTTAAAAAATTTCAAATTTTTTAAAAATATGAATTTGAACATTTTCATATTTTCTTCTTTTTTACGCTTATTTCCATCTCTTTTTCATAATCTCATAGCTGATATTGATAAGAGATATTGTTAGCTAAGTTAATATATTGCTAATATTTTCTTTGAGCCATAATATCTAATCAAATTGACTCAACTCAATCTAAGAAGAAAGAGAATAATGTTTTATTAAATTTTTGTAATATAACCAAACTCACAACTTTAGTACAGATAAAAAATCATTAGCATCTATTGTTTTTTTCTTTAAAAACAATTTTATTTCTTTGATATAATATGCATCAGATCACAATTATTTATATCCTTAACTTCTTTCCAACACTCTTCAAAACTAGGATTAGCAAACTGCTAAAAGCTCTATTTTTTTAGTTGATATCGTCAATTCTTTTGATATGTAGGACAAATTTATTTCTAGATGGATTTTTTTTATCAATAATAAGAATAAAATAAATAAGAATATTTGGGATGTTCCAGCCCTTTATACAAAATTGTACATACAAATCACATGAACTTGGAACCTGTTTCAGTTAATGCAGGCATAAAAAATAAGATTTATCATCTTATTTATAGGAAATGACATAACTACTAACATCATATAATGACATAACTATCACACCTCCTAGGTCTAGTGTAATCAGCTATTTTGGAATCCTAAAGCCACTTTATTTATTAATACTCTTCATAAACAAAGCTTAGCTGGCAGTGTTTTAATTAGCTATAATTTTTTAAATACATGTATAATCACACACTATTAACCCCATTCTTCAACCTTGGTTTGTTATATACTCTCATCCATAACCACATATCTTCCATATCCCTTTTCACTGTACTCCCTTGGAGAAGTTTTATAAACTCTTCAATCCTAGACTTTTCCCATTCAAACCATCTTTTTTTCCTGATGAACACCCATTTTCATTAGTTTTTTTTTGTCACTCGCCCATCCACTATCCTAGCTTCCCTTTGGGTTAAGTTAGCATACAACCTCGTGTACTTGATTTTTAAGGTTTGCTCTCCCAACCTTTATCCTCTCAAAACGAGATTCTATTGCCTATCTCTCATGTTATATTATCAGTAAACCACCTCATCAGAAGTTCCTCTGCTCATTTTTTTCTTTTGCTGTTCCAAACATTTTGAACAAAGAAAGGTAAATCAGAGGTAAAGTTGATTTTTTGTTAACATTAAATGTATTTTTATTGACATTAAAAGAAACTTTTTTAGATTGAGATCAACTTCAATTTGTAGGAACATAAGTTTTACTAATGGTCTGAGAGGAACTAAAATGTACTTGTGAAATTAGGTATTTGGGAAGGGGAAGCAAAGAAAGAAGAAACTTTAGAAGAATGATGACAACAAATATCACACTCAACGGGAGAGAAACTTTGAGAGAAGACAGACTTAGTAAGTTACCAGATGAGATTATCCATCGCATATTTTCTACTCTGGATGCAAAAGACGTTGTTCAAACAAGTATTCTAAGTAAGCGATGGAGGTATATTTGGATTTCTGTACCAGTGCTTAACTTTTATGACTCGTCATTCGAACATTCTTCACTTTTCGAACATTTCGTACATCATTTCTTGTCTCATAGAGATTCTTCCACCAATGTTTCCAAGCTTAACTTAGAATGTCATAGTGAAATCGATGATGTAGATTTAGTAGATTCCATCATTGATTGTGTTACTGATACACCATCCATATTCACAACCATTGAGATTCTTACAATCCATGCTGAGTGTGTTGTAATGAAACTTCCCCAACTTTCTGTTTGTAGTTCTCTCACTATTCTCAAACTTTGTTTCATATCCACTGAGACTACAACTTTTGACTTTCCTTCTCTTAAACACTTGTACCTCTGTAATTGTCGATTTGAGTGTGGACTAGAAAACTCTCTTGATCTATTTCAAGATTGTGTCAATCTGGAATATTTACATTTCCATAATTGTCACTACTTTGGTGGAATCGATATGTTCAAAATTTCTTCTCCTTGCCTTACATATTTGAATATATCAGGCTTTAGAGTGGATGAGAAGTTTGATGTTGATTGTGTTATTGAGCTAGCAACACCAAGGCTTAAATATTTTAAGTATTTTGACTCTGATTTGTATTATTTTTCCAGTGAGATTAACCTTTCTTTTGTGGAGAAAATAGATATTGATGTAGGATGGTTCATTAAGGATACTGATTTATTGTTTCGTCTGATTGAGTTATTTGAAATAATGCAAAGAGCCCAATTTATATCCTTGTCGACCGAAGTCATTAAAGTAAGTATTTTTTCTCTTTATCAAATATAATATTTAGTTAATAGTTATTTGCTATCTTACTATGATTTGATAATTGAATTACAGTGTTGCTTGATGTGATCATTATATTATCTGTAGGTTTTATCTATGTTTCCTAATATATTGGAGGAGCAGTCTTCTCCTTTTACTAGAATGCAAACTTTTAAGTTAAGACGTGGTATCTCTTCCTCCTCTGATATACTTTGGAAGGTGAAAGCTTATTTATTTGGTGAAAGTTCATGATTTGATTCATATTAATATGAAGGTATGAAAAAAAATAAAGTTACATAAAAGCATTTTTTTATAAAAAAAAACACAACTAATTTTTTTTTATATTATGATTTTTTTTTCGTTACAGGTACTAAAAGGCAAAAACAGTTTCATTGAATATCACTTATGAAGAACTTTCATTGAAGATGACTTCTGAAGAGCTTTCATTGAAGATGACTTTTGAAGAACTTTCACCTAATTTGGTTTTTTTATTAGAAGTTATGGTTGTTGATTATTTTATTATCTTAATGTAAGGGATATTTAGAAGTATTTTTGTTCTTTAATGTCAAAAATTACCTTTTGCATTTAAATCTAACTAACATCTACATTATATCAACTCGCTTTTAAAATATATAAGAAGTAGTTAGATGATGTTCAAACATCATGTTAAAAAAATGTGGATATAATACAAATAAAAGTATTTTTTTTTCAAATTTTCTAAATAATTTTTTATAAAAAAATAAAAGTCAAATGTCATATCTAATTAGACAAATCTTTTTGCCCATACCCTATATCTACAATTAATACATATATTTAATTAATCTTTAGCGTAATACTTCTATTGTATCATTTTAGACGTTATCATTATATAAATTATATAACCTAAACATCTAAAGAAAAATAAAATAAACTCAATCTCAAATAATTTATAATGACAATACCATATCATACGAAGAAAATAACATATATCATACGAAAAAGTTGGTTGAAAAAAAGTCTTAATTAGTGGAAAAAAGAATAGTGTTATTTGATAACTTTATCTAATATTTGAGTTGACATTCAATAATATTTGAGTTGACATTCAATATTTGAACTGACATTTATAGAATTAAGTGGTTCAATTGGCTATTTTTTTTTTTAAAAAGTGAAGAATAAATTAATAAGAGTATTTTAGGAGTGTTCTAATCCTATTAAAAATTACAGATTCACCTTTCAGTAAATTATAACTTAAAACAATTATTACGAACACAACCTCATACAAAAATTAGGGTCATCATAGTGCAATATCATCTAAACAATGTAACACACTACAACCAATTTCACAATAGGAAAATCAACTATATAAGGAAGTGAACTGTATGATAACACAAAGTTCGGACCCAGATACATTCTTCTTGTACTGCAAACAGACAGTTGCGAAGCTCGTTAATTGAGAGTAAAATAAAGTTCCTATTTCCAGGACTTTTAAGACTGTGTTGTTTGACTCCAACTTGGACTCCATGCATTCCAACAATCAAGATCTCTGCTACCTTGGATTGACCAACCTGCAAACAAAGCCACACAACCTAACACCAATCTTGTCATCCCCCATCAATTACCTCCAGACACACTCCTCCCTACAGTACACACCTCAAACAACTATACAAAATCAAGTAATACTACCTAGACAAATCTGAGGGCAAATAAGCCAATATGAGACAGAATAATTCACCCTCAACCATCTAAACTTTGCTCAGGACCAAGCTTTGAGTTGTGTAGTGTGAAAATCTCCACATCATCCACCACTCCATTCTTAAATAATTTTATTCCTATGGTATCAAATTTCTCACACACCCTTCCATACTATACTTGTTTTCCTATTACAGCATGACAAATAAAATTTTTGGTAATGGTTAACAATAATATGTTGCCTTACAAAAGAAATTCTTATCCATCTATCACGATTATCCCACATTTTTTGTGCAACTTCACTATTAATAAACACATGTTGAGCAGTTTCCTCAGCCTTCTTAAGGACATAAGTTAGTAGGAATTGTGGTTCCTCTCTTTTCAAGGTTAAGTCTAGTTGGCAGCTTTTCGATCATAGCCTTCCACATACACAGTTAAGCAGAACCTGCTACTTTAAGACTTCATAGCTCCCTAAAGCAATTGTTAATAAGCTGGTTATCAAATTCACTTAAAACCTTGTACTCAGATCCGACTATGTGTTTTTTAGATTGTCCTCATTCTAAATCCACCCATTTGATACACTTCTCTGGGTTCCAACAATGAGAATTGTTAGGTGATATACTCGTTACATAAAATCTAAGAGTAATTTGATTATGATACGCTAACTATCTACCAATGAGAGTTGTTAGGTGATGTACTCATTACATAAAATCTAAGAGTAATTTGATTATGGATACGCTAACTATTAGTCACATGTAATTAATTAAATTGAATACAATCTTTCAAAACTATATAATATTTAAGTATTTAACTTATACTTTATTTAACTTATACTTTGTTTTCGGTAGACGATGATATATTTTATTATTTTTACTTTTTATGTGTTTTGACATGTAATAAATGTTGTACATATATTGTCATATTATATATATATATATATATATATATATATATATATATATATATATATAATTTTATATAATAATTTATATAGTTTTTTAAAATAAAAAAAATTTATTTTTTTTTTATTTTTGTATATAAATAATAAAATA
>Ga0099824_1008554_pt1 | contig 13051 bp, 7 predicted proteins | sample SiratrowhiteBW_FD_76837 | JGI IMG/M metagenome (GOLD analysis project Ga0099824, IMG submission 76837) | Root nodule microbial communities of legume samples collected from California, USA - Siratro white BW | ecosystem: Host-associated > Plants > Roots > Nodule | place: USA: California... | reverse complement strand
AGAATACATAAATATATATATATATATATATATATATATATATATATATATATATATATATATATATATATATATATATATATATATGCGCAACAAGTTTCTTATGCGTTTGTGGTGGATAGTTTAATGTATGTATGTTGTTAAATGAATTTGGAAATATCTTCATGGTATTGGTCCAATAAAAACCTGATAGAGGGTGACATGAAGGATCAACAAACTTCACTAAAATAGATTCTGATATAAGTGAGTTTAAGTCTAATTTATTCTTACAATAACGACTTATAAAATAAAGATTACATCCACTTATATAATATAAACGTATAAACAACGTTGTCATTGAAGAACATTTTTATACAAGTCAATCTTATTTCCCTGAGCACTTCGTGCTTCAAGGATTCTTGTTCTTTCCACTCCATTTATCACTTCTTTTTTTCATAAAAGGTAATTAGGATTTAACAATAGAAACAACTCTACGAGCAGTCCAGAAGTCTTATGGTTCTGGACTTATGAATAAAATGACTTAAAAAAGGTTTAAAAATATCTTTTTTTAAAATTTATTTTTACTTTTATAATGTTATAATTAAAATCTCTATAAATAGTACCCGCATTTATTATTTAAAAAAATTAGGTTTGATATTTTAGAAATAAAATCTACTGTATTTACATACTAAAATTAGAATTTGAATAAAAAAAGTTTTTATTCATTATTTTGTAATGGACAAACAAGAGTGTTACACAAAATATCAAATAACCATCTAGTTCCATAAAGTTCGAAATAGAAAATTGGTAAAACAGGGTTGAGATAAGTACACACAATTCTCAAAAGGCATTGCAGCCAACACCAACATGAAGACCTAACAAATTTATTATCCCTTGAATCAATAACCCTCATTGCACAAAGGACAACATATTATATTAAAGCACCAAATAATAAAAGGACAAATGTTTGATGAGATACCATTGTTTCTTAGATTTCACAAACCGGTGACTATAACAGATAGGAGAATCTATGACAAAGCAATGGGACAGAACAAAACCCACCAGAAAACAGGAACTCAACTTGTTTGATTGTGAATTAGAGATAGTCCGTTTTTGTTTCGTATGAATAAGGGTAAAAATATCTTTTGTATTTCTTCTTCTAATTATCTTCTTTACATTGTATATTATTATTATTATTATTATTGTTATTATTATTATCGTCTATGCTCTAAGAAAGAGCATTCATCATAAGTCTCCAACATTCTCAAGAGAACACTATCCATATTAGAAGAATAGGATGGAAATGTACATCAGTATACAAACTATTAGTTATGGTACATCATAATCAAAGGAGATATTGAGATCAAGACTCCAAAAGAAGAACAGACACATGTTGAGTTTTTAGTCAGTAGTGACTACGAATTCAAAGAATACTTTTTTGTATTTCGCAACGTTAGTTTGCTTAATCAAACTCAAACTATTGAGTAAGAATGAAATGTAGATATTTTTTAGATAAATTAGTGTAATATATCTTGTGTATTTTTTCTTCCCCTTATCTTTTTTATAATATATATTATTATTATTATTATGTATATTATTATTATTATTATCATCATAGTTTATGCTAATCTAAAAGGAAGAATCAATGTGAAAACTATGTTTGAAACTATTTAAACAAGTTGATCTATTAAGTTACAAAATTGCATTTGTCACATTAAAGGTTAAAAAGACATTACTATATCTCTAGTCATACAAAAATACCGTCTGAGTGTTCACAAAAGGTTTTGAAAAGACATTAAAACATGATTCAAGCCTTCTCTTTTGTGTGTTTTCTACACATGCTTATTAGGAAAGATAATTCCAAGATTTATGTTAAAGAAACTACTGGTGCGTCATTTGCCATAAAGGACATAAGTTTGCTAAATAGATTCTTGTTATAAGAATCATACATGACAGGAAGGAGAAGAACTTAGGGCTATCACAAGAACATTATATCAACAGAGCTTTTAAAAATTCCACATGTAAAAAACCAAGATAGTGACTACTCCTCTTGCCACTCATTTTAAATTAAGTTATGAACAAAGTCCATACACATAAAAGAACAAATATCACACACACAATTGGTATACAGAAGAGCTTCTACTCATTGTTTTGTCATGGACAAAAAAGAGTATTGTATAAAACATCAAATAACCATCTATTTCCATAAAATTGAAAACAGAAAATTGGTACAACAGGGTTGAGTTGACAAGTACACACAATTTTGAAAAGGCATTGCAGCCAACACCAACATGAAGACCTTAAAAAATTATCACTTGAATCATTAACTGCTCATTGCACAGAGGACATCATATGAATAAAAGGATAACTTTTTTATGAAACATTAGATACCATTGTTTCTTAGATTTCACAAGGCATTGACTACAACAGATAGGAAAATCTGTGACAAAGCAATGGGACAGAACAGAACCCACGAGAAAAATGAGGAGATTACAAAGCCACAGGGATCATCAACTTTATCTGCAACAACATAAATGAGGGCATCAAAATGGGAATAGGATTCACCAAAGGTGTGAATAGAGATGGAGGAAATGCAACTGCTGATTCTCTTGTAACAGATGTAGGTGGCGCTATAAGTGGAGGGAATCGCTGCGGGCCTGCATAATTTAAAATATACTTAGAAGGGGTCTGCATTATCAAGTAAAAATAACCCCTTCCCATAAAAGGAAAATGAAACTAAGTAAAATTTATTAGGTTGGAGATCAACCAGAAAAGGATTTGACTTAATGTAAGTAATCTTAGTTGTTAATGAGAAATATAGCGGCTGATATTCCAACATGACCTTGATTTGTAGTTTAATTGCACGGTAACATTCCCAAGTATAAGATTGCTTCTTTTGCATTGCATGCTGGAGCAAGAGACAGCTAAAGAAGAGGGAATACAGTATAAACTGCAGGTAGAGTGACAAACCCAGATGAACTACAGTTTAGTAATGGATAGTTCTCTAAGCAAGAGAAATTTACTCTTACTTCCAAATAGGTGAAGGAATAAATTGCAACATGAAAAAAGAAGTAGCTTAGTTAGTACTCTAAATTTTGTGGTCCAAAACTACACTGCACAGAGTGACTGGCTGCAATGGTATAGCTTCAATTAGGGACAAGCAAGCCAAAATCAGTGGCATATTTTCGGAAATTTGATGCACAAGCTATAACAAGAGAACAACTACTGATTGATTATGCAGCAGAATTTAAATGAAAGGTAGCACAAGCAAAATTATCCTCCTTACTTTAGTGAAGAAATCGAAGACATTGCCCAAAAAAATGGTTATCAATCACCAATTTAAAATATTTTCTATTTTCATTGCTTGTTTCTACAAAGAACTAAAAAATTGCAAATTTTTACCGGATTTTGTAATAATATTTTACAGTAGCGAATAATTTTGTACTTATGCATGAAAACATAAACCAAAACAAAAAAAACAAGAGCAAAGAAAAGCATTTTCATACATGTACTCCTCACTTGTCTTACAAGGTAAAATCCTCTCAATGAAAACACCAATGTAATGTATCTAATGAAGGAAAATGAACTTACAACCACCAATGTAATATTAGAGAAAATATCACAGTAAAAAATGAAAATTATTCTTAAGGGCAGTAGCTATGACCAAGAAGAATCTTAACTTAGAAAATGAGAATTATTCTTAACGGCAATAGCTATAACCCAGGAAGAATCTTAACTTAGAAAGCATTTTAGAATTCCAAAAGATAAGAGAGATAGAGAGAATTCCCTTTTTCTCACCTCTACTATCTTAAATAAAGTAGTCATTCCGATAGTTTCTCTCTCACTCTTATTGGGGTGTCTCAACTTTTTATTGCGTGATCTCCTTTACCTCCAATCCACCTTAATTCTTCTTCTTTGCTGCTTGGTCTGTCAGTCATTCTTCCCTCCAATGTTAAGTTCCTCACAGAAGATAATTAGAGTCATCAGGAATTGTAACAGCAAGAATATCTCCATCAGATGTAGCTGCACTCCATGTCATTAACATTCATCAAGTCACTAAGTGTAGTGAAATATCTAGCCACAATGGCAGCCAAAGTATCAATTGGCTTTACCACATAGGCACCTATTTGGAAGAGTTTAGAAGGGAGAATTACGAGATGTGAATGACATTGGCAGTGAGAAGTGCAATAGGGTCTATTTGGAAGAGAGAAGCAACCTCAGAGACCTTGAGGTCAGTATAAAGGGTGTAGCCAAGAAGCGCATTGCACGAGTTATTGTCGGAGCATGGCTCAATGGTGAATTTGCAACTCGTAGGAGCTGCATTGAGTACAAGGTACAAGAGAAACAACAGGAAAGTACATTGCAAAATGGGATGTTGATTTGTCATGTTGTTGCAATGGCTTTCACTCTTCTTACACCAGAGCAGTCCTTGTGTGTGAAGAATTGAAAATAATGGTTTATGAGAAAAATGGACACCAAGAAAAGTTTAAACAAATATGAGTTACTGGTAAGTGGAGTGTAGAATGTTCTCTGGTGAAACCAAAGAAAAAGAAAGGGGATGGAAGATGCTTTCTGCCTGAGCAATGAAGTTTGTTTTGGTTCTAAAAAAGGAATTGATTTAGCCAACATGGTAGAGTGTGATCATCTTTTTCCAACAATGTTTTGAGAAAGAAATGCAAGAGAGTGTTGAAAGAAAGAGAAGATGAGTTGTTATACGGAAAGGGAAAGGTACTAAATAATGAATGGGTTGGAGTGTTCACACCAAGATCATCTAGCTTTCAAAGTTCCAATCCAACTAGCTGTCTATATTTCTTTTTCATATTTTAATAATACTGAAAATAGAAATAACATTATTTAGTTATTTATAATTTATTTTGACATCTTATAAAACTAACTAAATCCCATAAATATTTTCTTATTTTTTTTATATAAGTATCTACTATTGTCATATGTCATCGGTTCTATTTTAGTTGAGTTGAAATACAAATACAATGATATGGAGTATTGGATAACTACGCGTGTTTAATTATTCTATTAACGATACTAACAAGATAAGAAATAAGTTAAGTGATCGAAAGAAAAATTTAAAAATATTTCATGGATTATTTAAAAGTTCATCATAATAATAATAAAATAGAAATAAATATTTACTTTATATGCTTATCTCAAAATTTTATAATTTATTGGATAATACACTTTTTTAAAAATTAAGTAAATTAAAAATCTTGTTAAAAATATTTAAAAATCGTTTATATAAATTAGAGTATGTAAGCACTTAGGTAAAAATTTTCCCTTTCAATCCTATTTCAATCACTTTATTGACTTTATTTTATTTTCTTTTCTTTTAAGTGCGGCTCTCATTAGAATTGTTAGGACAATTAGAATTAGAGAAATTTTCATGAACACAAAAGTTAAAATTTATTTTTTTATCAAATATTATTTTATGTTATTTTTATTTATTTAAAATATATTGAATTAATAAAAATATTAAATATTTGAAATTTTCTTATTTAATATTGTTTAAAAGTTTTTTTATTCTATTTTAAATTATAATAAAAAATAGTTAATGTTAGAATAAGAAATCACAATTAGATAATTAAATTATGATTTTAAGAAACTAAAGAAAAAACTGAAACTGTCATTTGATAACTTCCTCTATTTTTTTCAAGTAAAACATATCAACATAATCAAATAAGAATCTTATACTAATTTTATTAGAGATTTGATAGAATGATTGCATAACGATTGTGGGTCACTCCGCATAAACAAAATCTTAACAAAAAAAAAAAACTCATACGCAAATGTAGCAACAATAATTTATTTTAAGTTTCTTATCTCTTTGGCACCCGATGAATTTATCATATCATTGGCAAGAAAATATAACAAGTTAAATGTTAATGAAACATTTAACACTCTAATTTTTATTAAATACTGAAAATTGAAAAACATAAAACATAAATCCTGTATTGTTTATAAGATAATAATTTTCAACATGTAAGCTGGTCCTCCATGGCAGCTCCTCAGTCATGGCATCATAATGATGGTAGGACCCTCTAAATGATGATTTGATATCATGTTTAATAGCCTTAATAGCATAATGATTTGTTGTCCAGCTAAAATACATATAAATAAACATTGTTAAGCATTCACTTTACAAAATATGAAATTAAATCTAATTCTTATTACTTATCCTTTACCTAGAGGTTGGATGATGACTCTTCCACTATAGGATCACGTCGAACCTCATCAGTAGACAACTCGTGATGGGAAAGTAGGTGTGACATGGTCACCATCGTCACCTAGTGGCTAAACCGAGGGACCAACATGGGCAGATCAACCAGGTGTGGGGTCAACTATGGGATCAGAGGTGGCCTACACGAAGGGAGGAAGAGTGGACTGCACAAAGGGAAGAGGGGTAGCCTGTACAAGCAAAGGAGGGGTGTATTGTACAAAAGGAGGAGTGGATTGTCCAAAAGGAGGAGGAGTGGATTATATATGAAGGTTGGTCTATTGTCGTTGAAACAAATTAAAAAATCCATCAATGAATCGTTGCTTTAATCTTCTTGAAGGATCAAGCATATCATAAATCCACTGTCGATCCATCTCCTGCATGCTCATCATGAAATTCATATTATTAACAAATTGTATGCAATTGTTGTTGTCACGAAAGTTAACCTTAAAACCATCAATGGAAATGAAATGACACAAGAGGAGTTCAATACTCAATATAATGGAAATCCATTTATGATAATGTTAGTCTGAATGGACAACACAGTCAACATATTATCAAACTGTGTTATTCGGTTCTATTAATATAGAAAACGGAACGATAACCTAAAAATTTATATTTAAATCATATTGTTATAATTTTATATTGTTAACCAATTAGCAGTACGAAATAACCTTATATTAAAAATGTATAATTAATAAATTATAAAATAAGTAAATGAATAAAAGATAAAACAAATAATTGATAACAAAATAAATATAATATTGTCCACATGGTAAATGTTGATTTAACTTGAATAATATGTTCATATTTTTTTAGTGTTTTTTTTTTTTCAAATATAATTAACCTTGTTGAAGATGTAATTAGGTTAAAATATGTTGTATATTTATGTCAAACCAAAATTCACAAATAGGGAAAATAATTTATACAATAAGAATATAAAAATATATGTAATTATTATGTATGGTAATTTGATATAATTTTTTAAATAACTGTTATAAAATTTATATTGTATGAGATGAATTATGATTGGTTGATACTATTAAAAAAGTTATACAAGTAGTAAACGTAACTTTGCCTTGATATTTGTCTGTCTTTTCTTTTTCACATTTTTTCGTTACCAAATATATGAACAATTAGTCCAATTACTTGTAATAGAAAATTTCCAAAATAAGTAATCTAGATGTCACTTAGTTGTTTTAAAATATTTTTGGCTGTGTATCAAGACACTGTGACAGTATAAGAAAAAAAAATTGTCAAAAATGAAACCAATATGTTCAAAGTGGGTCGTGCCAACCATGGTAACATGATTGGGCTAGTTAGCCCCCATCCAATAAAACAAACAAAGTGAGGCTTCTTCTTCCTTCACCCTTACACTTTCTTGATACATACCAACATGATTATTTTACCTTATTAAAAGTGATATTAATTATCCATTGTAAAATTTTATTTAAAATAAATATTTTAGAATTTTCAAAACGAAATTTCTGAAATAAAATTGGATTCTAGAAAGAACTTTTCATAACAACATTTTTAAAATAAACTACAATACTTTATATATAATAAGTTAAGAGTTTTGTTCGCAGCACATTCTCTTTCTTCTTCTCCTACATCATTATTTCTCTCTTCTTCTAGTGTAATGATAATGATGCAACAGTGACCAGTGACCTTAATAGTGACATGATGCAATAAAAGAAATGTCGTGTAGTCATCGGACCTAGTTTGAAAACTAAAAGAATAAAGATAAAAACTTATTCGAAAACGTAGTATGAACAGTATTAAGAGTGCATATTTAAGCAAAATATGGGAAACAAACTACTATCGAAAATAAATAATATTGCTTTTTAATTTTGTATAGTCCACACCTTTTAAATTGATGGAGATCAAAGATATTTCTAATTAAAATATACATAGAATTATTAAAAAAAATTAATAAATGAGATAGTTGTTCTACTAATTCAAACTTATAAAGATTTATTCCTCCATTTTGTTTAACCACCATAATACTTTAGAGTGAGATTCACAACATGACTAAATATTTATCTTTTTGGATTGATTATGAAACTATATTTACAAATTATAATTCTTTGATTCTCTGCACCTATAATCACAAAGGTGAAGAACATAGAAAAAACTACAATAACTTTTTTATAAAAAGATGACTTTTTAAAAAATGAGTGGTGTTTTGGTTGCAAGGATGGTGGGCAAATGATTATCTATGATCATCCGTGAGTCTTTCATTTCTAGTTTCTTTTTACTAAGACATGTTAGTTTGTTTATTGTTTTTCCATAAAATGTGGGAAAGTTTATCACCCTGAGTGTGTTGGGAAAGTTTATATGCTTTTTGCATCAAATCAAGCGGCAACAACCTCATATACAACAATATCAAGGCTAATTTTTTTAACAAATAATATTTCTAAATAGTGATTAATTTTATCTTGAATTTTTCTTTACTTCCAGAGTCCAGCGTTTTAGATTCACGCTAAATGTAAGATTTAAGAATCCCCAAACAACCACCATATGGGTTCTCCATCATATGAGTTCACCACCACGACAACGCCATAGCCAAACAAATTTTTTCATTTACAACAAATCCTAAACTCAAACTAAATCCAAAACCACAATCAATGAACATATCAAAAAACAAATTGAAGAATAGCTTACCTCTATCAAACCTTTGGAAGACCTGTCGGCGACGACGACCACCTCCAACCACAACCACTTCATGCACCACCCACGAATAACCACCAATTGGTCCAAGACCAACTAACCTACCCTTAACACGATTTCAAAGCAAAATCGATGATTTCCAAACTGGAGAAATTTTTATTTAATATATCTTTATTAAATAAAGATTCTTCATTAAGTTCAAATTTTTATTTCATATCAACATGATTTACTTCTATTTTTTATATTATATTTTATTATATAATTAAAAATTGTCTATTATAACTAAATCAAATCATAACATTACACTAATAAATATAAATTATTAGCATCAATTTCTTTTGTGTTGTATTCTTATTATATCATATTATTAATATTCAAACATAATATTTGAGTATACTTTATAAATATATAGTTGTCAATACAAATTAAAATCAAATATTATAATATAGAGATCAATAATTCTAAATTAATTAACTATGTATGTAAATATATGAAAAGAAATATTTTGAATTACTTCTATTAATAATTATACAGTATCACTTATTTCACAAAATATATATCAACTAGTAAAATTTGATATTTGTACAAAAATAAGAAGCACCGTCTTATTTTAATTGTATACTAAAGATGTTTTCTCTAACACTGTTTTATAAAACTAGTAATATAGTATGTGAAAAATATTTGAGATAAATATTTATTTTAAATAATTAAATTTAAAGTTTATAATAAATAAATACCTTGAATATTATAATTAAAAGTTATAATAAATGATATGTTGAACATATACATTATAATAAAATTTAAGTGATAATGTTAAGTTAACCATATCTTTTTCCAGAAATATGGGAACTGAAAGATGAAAATGATAAACTAAAGGTGTAAAAGTTAAAGGAATTTTCTTAAAAAAAATATTTTACTGAATAAAATATTCAAAAATACACTTAAAGAACTACTTTTAGAAACACTTTATTTGATACAGTTATTATAATTTATATAAACTATGGATAATAGATAATATTTACAGGATTTAACTTCAATCCTCAATTACAACCTGAGTTAAGAAACTATCAGTTTTGTAACTTCTGAATCTCATATATATATAAAAAAAAAAGCAAAAATGTTTTTACTTAATTTGAAACAAGTCTGATAGATTATTAAAAATATGAGTTAAAACTGAAGTTCTGAAAATTTATAGTTTTTTAAAAACATTAAAAGTGTAATTAAACTTTTTTAAATAGTCAGAAACATTATCTACCAAACAATAAATTATATTTAAATTATCTATATATAATAATGGTCAAAAATTTTAAAAATAGTAAACATTTTAGATATTAATAAATATATATTTAACTTTAATTTTTAATAGTTGATTAATATATAATAATTGTACTTTACTGCACATTCCTTCACGAGACACAAATTAACAGTGATGTTCAGAATCTCACATAATAAATCATTAACTAACTAGTAATCAATATTTCAGCCTATTTTGACTTAACTTAAAAAAAATCTTTGTTTATTTAGTTAGATTCCATAAATAAATACCGCTATCTCTTTAAATAAAAACCCTCCTTGTTCAGTCACCCACCACCTAACAATGAAGGATCCAAGCACACCGCACCGCATGCAAAAGGTGGATGAAGATTCTTCTGCATTTGAAAGCTTCAAGACGAACACTCCAGCAAAACTCACTCCAAGAAGACGAACTTTCAAGGTAAAAATTGTTTATAGTTAGTTATTGCACTGCATGTTTCTAAGTTGGAGCGATTTCCGGTTAGTTATTCCATTGCATGTCGCCGATTTAGAGTTATTGTTGATCGGTAGAAGTGTTTATTCACCAATTCTGAGTTGGATTTGAAATTTGAGAAGAGGATGTGAAGATTCAGAGGACTTTTTTCCTTGAACAGAATAGCACGCCTAAGAAGAATAACACGTTGAAGAAGACAAGCACGCCGAAGAAGACTCCTAAGAAAACTGGATCAGTTGTTTGTTCACCAGGGTGTACTCAAAAGATCGATCTGTGGCAGGAGGCAAAGTTGTCAGCGGAGGTTAATGCTTTTTTATAACTGTGACTTTTTAGTTTTCTTATTTTTACTTTTTTGCATGGAATAGCGATATTTGTTAAAACTTTCATTCTGTGAAACTTTGGGGCATTGAACTAAGTCTGATCTGATATTTTGGAATCAGCTTGATGCAAAGGTGTATGCTGGCCGGAAAATACATCCCTTTTTTTCTCTATGGAAAGAGGAAAATGAACGGCGCCGACGAGTTTTATCCGCTAAGAAGGAAGGAAAAGGGATTAGTGGTTGTATTCATGTATTTGAAAATGTTCAGGTATGACAACTGTATATCTGATTTGATTTTGCTGCCTCTAAGATAGTTTAAAAGAAAATTTTTTAAAAATTAACTGAACTAAACTACTCTCAAACTCAACTAAACTGAAATAATTTTAGTGAAAACTTAATTTAGTGATCCTTTAGTTCAGCTTTGTTAAAAGTTAAACTGCTCCTAAACTTGCCTAAATGAATTGAATTGTAAAAAATGTGGAAAATATGTTTCAAAATAATATGTCTACTGAACATTTCAAGATTTGTTCATGAAACTATCAATTGGGTTAAACTATGTTTACTGTGTTCAGTCATCTATTTTGCTTTTCACTTATATGTTCCAATTTTTTTTTCTTAATTTCTTCTCTCCATCCTAATAAATTTCTTTTGTTAATAAAATTATCAAATGTTTGCATATCTTGTTCTCTAAATTTGAATTTGTGCAATTTTTTTCTTGTCAACGCAGGATGATGCCTCACCCATTGATTGGAGTGATTGGACATTTTTTGATAATATCACAGTTGCATATTTTGGTCATGAGAGTTCAAATTTATCTTTTATGAATGGTTCTGTTAAATCCTTAAATCTTGATAATATAACTAGTCTTTTAAGACTCTCAAGTGCTTCAATAACTGAGAAAGTTATGTCTTGTCCAAGTCAATTTTCTATACAGCTAGATAGTATGCTGGAAATATCACCAACAACCTCAGCTGTTTTAGAGAAAGCAATATGTCATTTGAAGTCGGAAGATGTCAAAGCGGTACATTTCTTTTTTCTATATTACTTGAGTTCCTCTGTCACCATCCCAATAACCTAAACTCTTTTCAAAGTTTTATGTAATCAGTGGAGGTTAGTTTAAATGGAAACAATGGCATTGCTGTGTCAATTATTTATAACATTTGCCAAATAATTGTCAGGACATGAACTTGGGAGTGAATGAAAATACCTTTTCAGGATACAAGGACACTTTTGAGAAGTCAAATATTGAACCGCAGAGTAAATTTCTTCAAGCAAGGTGATAATATATGTGTAATTTTATCAGTGATTTTTTTGTTAAATTATGTTTATGTCATACTTGTACATTTTATCAGTGATTTTTTGTTTTATTTTTATGTCATGCATATTTCCTTCATTCTGTGGATTTACTTCTTTTCTGGGAACTTGCACTGTTTTCTGTTTTCTTATGTTCTTTTTGTACTTTAGCTAATACAATAGCTGACAAACTATATTTCACCAACTTTGACCCTTTGATTCCATGAACATAATCAATTGGTTCGTTTGTGACTACTGAAGCAAGATGGTTGTGAAATTATTCTGGGTGCTCACATTATGATAGATATGTACTTTTAGAAGTTGATTTCTTCTGTCTTCTTTCACATTGTATCTTTTAAACTACTACTAACCTAAGTTTGGCTAATGTGAAGAGATTATTTTTCTCAGCAGTGGTATTTGGGTTGATTTTATTCTGATGTGACTGGCAGCTTTGGAAAATGCTGCAACTTCATTTTTTCATCACTGATGTGAATAGCAAATTTTTTTCATGATTCATTTTCTGACTTGCAGCATGAGGTCTTACAACCATAGTTCTGAAGGTAACAGCAACTTATGGATGCATAAGTACAAGCCAAAAAAAACTTTTGAGGTCAGATATTTCTTCTGGTTCATATAGTATTCTTTTTAAAATAATACAAATACAAGCCTTGGCTTGCACACACCCATAATTGTTGCATGTTTGTATTTCCTGAATAGAGTTGTTTGTGTTGCATGACTCTGTCATAGGTGTGTGGTAATGAAGAGGCTATAAATTTCTTGAGTGACTGGTTACATCTTTGGCATAAAAGACTTT
>Ga0099824_1008553_pt1 | contig 13051 bp, 5 predicted proteins | sample SiratrowhiteBW_FD_76837 | JGI IMG/M metagenome (GOLD analysis project Ga0099824, IMG submission 76837) | Root nodule microbial communities of legume samples collected from California, USA - Siratro white BW | ecosystem: Host-associated > Plants > Roots > Nodule | place: USA: California... | reverse complement strand
ATATATATATATATATATATATATATATATATATATATATATATATATATATATATATATATATATATATATATATATTAACTCTTGTATTATTAGTTTGTGTGCTTTACTAGTTTTATTGTCTCAATATTTCTAATACGATCATGTTTATATATCATAGATAAATCTTTGAAAACAGTGTAAAGAATTCTTATATATTTGAGGAAACCATACTTCCTCTTTCTGTTGCCATCACAATTTTTTCATCCACAAAAATTGAATCCAAAATATTATTTAAAGGAATAAAATTCAATATTATTTGTATCAACTACTTGCAAGTTTTTTTTTTTTTATCATTATTACATTCGGCACACACGTTATATATATATATAAAAAATTAATATACTTTTCATACGTTAGATTTCATTTAGCTTCAAAAAAATTTAGAAAGATTTTATTTAATTTCTAGAAAGCTTATCTTTTAGCAAGTGCTTTCACATTCATGTGTCCCAAGTTAGTATAGAATCAGTTTGCGTTGACTTCAGTTTGTTTTATAGAGATGTGCATTAACTTATGACAAGGACGAGAGGTGAACTTATACCAAATTCTGGTGATTGGAATCTTAAAAACACCCTTCTAGGAAGTTCGTAGGTATCTTCCACGACCTTTCATGTTTGAAGAAACAAAGTGGTGATCTGCATCCTCTTTTGTTCAAAATACAGCCAATATAAGTGTTTTCGTCACCAATGGCCCCAACATTCAAACATGAGAATAAAACTTATTTGGATATGAGGGAGAAGTAAAGAGAAAAATATATTTACTTAATCAAAGAAAAATTTATATAAAATACTTGATTATGTATATGTGTAAATTGATCCTTTAATATAGTTTTTGAGTAATTTTGCTTTCCGCAATTTAAATGGTTCAATTTCTATCCATAGTAAATTTATTTTTGATCGATTTTAATTGGTTGACTTTATTCTACGTTTAAAAAAATATTTTTAATGTTATCGTGAATTTTTAATTCATTTTCTAACAGGTGTGATAATGCCAGAATTTGTATAAGCATGTATGTGACATTAAAAATTTAATTTTAGGAGTCAAATTATTTTATATAAAATAATTTATATTAAATAAATTATGAAATAGTAAAAAATTAAATAAAATTATGAAAAGTCAATCGTTCTACTTTAAACAAATTAACTGATTGGATTATTGCATAATTAAAATAGCTAAAAATTGAATTATAAGGTAACTAAAAATATCCATCTTAAAAAAAATATGGATTAAATTAATTGAGGAAATTATAATGATTAATTTTTTTATTTTTAAATACATACCCAAAATCAAGTAATTAAAAGTATGATGGCAAAATGAATCAATACAAAATTAATTAGCTTATAAAAGTCATAGTTTTATTGTCAATTTAAATACCTTTTTTTTTTCTTTCCTCAGGGTGAGAACAGAACCTAAAGAAAGGAACTGTCATTGTCAGTTTATCTAATCAACACATATTATCAATCTCACCTCTCACCTTATTTCTGGGAAGCATCCTATTATTAATTACTTTGTTTGTAAAGTTGTGCTGAGAAATTTATATAGTTATATAAATTGGGTTATATCTAATTTATATATAGAATGTACAATCTAATTTAATTATAAAAAGTAATTATTGCTTTCGATGAAAATTTAATAATTAAAATAGATTAATTCAACTAAGAAAAATAATATTTTTTACAGATTAAATAATCCCTTCATAAAGATATCTAATTTAAATATATTAGACACAATATTAAATATCACAAGTTTTAAAATTTGCAATTAGCCAAAATACTTTTATATTTTTTTTAAATATAGCATACCATTTAGTCTTTGAAGTATAAAATAAAATAAATTTCATCCACAACTTTTAAAAGCAAATCGATCAATACGAGTAATAAGTACATTGAATAAAACACTTTTTATGTTATAATAGGAATATGGACAACAAAAAAGGGAAAAGAATTTTAAAGTTCTTTCTTAAAGGGAAGGAAATTGAATAAGAAAAAAAGATCAAATTTTTAGTCATCGAAATATTATGAAGTATAAACATCCAAAACAACTTAAAGGAAACCAGAAAATAAAAATGATGCAAGAATCAAAACAATGTAAGAAAGATGTATACCAACGAAAATAGTAATAATTATTAAGAAGAAAACATAAATTCGTATAGAAAATCAATGATTATAGTGAATACGAACACAAATATTTTCACTCTTTCTGTCATTTCCATTTTTTACTCTATAGAGCTTTGGTATAAAGTACTTGTTATCGTCCTTAACTTGAGATAAGAAATCCTTATATAGATATGATTTTGAACAGTTTAGCGATTTATTTATTTTAGTGTTTACTGTTTAGGGTCGAAACACTTAACATTTTCATCAATTTGGCAATAGACTATTAACCTTTATATGGATTTATCTTGGCAAACAACTTTCTTATTGATATATGATGTCCATATGACTTATATACCTTATCTAAAAAAAAATTTCTTTTTGATTAACTTGTTCTTATTATTTCTAACTTAACATAAACCAAATATATATCTTAAATTTGATATTAATTCACTCACAAATATGCTTATTCAATCCAATTCTAGTCATTTCTCTTTTCGATGGAAACTTTTCGTTAATAATAATGCTTATAAGAGAATGTTGTTTTGAACATTTATAGAAAATTTACATTTTCTCGTATTATCTTGCTTCAATTTTAATCTCAAGCAACTTCGTCCATATATATTCAGTTATTTACTTCTCTTCCACCTTTCAATCTTTTACGGTTTATTACCTCCTTGTGATACTATTTGAAAATCCAAAAAAATGTTCTTTGATTTCTCCAAATCTTACCATTAATAAAAACTACTATTTTTATTTTGATAAAAAAAAAATATCTTAATTTTGGCTAATTAAGACATACATAAAATCGGCCACCTAATAACCATTATTGACATTATAAGAGATTATGTTATTTCAATCTTCATTCTATTATTTAATGAGATTTAACGACAGGATATGACATTAGTTAAAAAGAAACAAATGTAACAAGATTCATTTTACATTGGTTGTTAGAAACAACCGATGTAGAAACTAACCTAGGAAAATCTCGTTAAAAATATTTTGAAAAGAAAGTTATGCACACTACTTATTACATCGATTGCTACTTCAACCGATGTAATAAAGTGACTTTCTACAACGGTTGTAAGCTCCAACCGATTTAGAAAGTGATGTTACATGTTCCAATTAAAAAATACATTTTGGTGCGGACTTATTACATTGGTTGATTTAGCAACCAATGTAATAGACATGTTTTTTAACATAGCATTTTCACTACTTTTGCAATTTGTCTTTCTGTCACGCCGCTTGAGTCTCTGGTGCTCGCTTTCTGTAGTGCTTGTTCTTTTTGCTTATGTTCTCTACTATTTACGTGCTCATTTTTTTCACCCTTATTTGATTCCTTCTTTGGTACCATTAGTTCACTTTGCTTTGTTTAGCATTTTCAATGTGTGTGATTTGTTTGTTTAACTTGTTTTTACGTTGATGTTGTAGGCCATTAAGAGTATCTTAGCAACAACTTTACTTGATGCGTGAGCGTGAATGCCTGGTTCCACCTTTACCCCCTTGCCGCTTCATTTTGCAACATGTTAGTATTTTTGTGAAATTCATTAAAAATAGTTAGAAATTTGTTTTTGATTAAATTTTTAGCAACAACTTTTTTTTAGTGTATAATTCATAGCAGAGTCCTTAAATTGTATAGATTTATCATAAATTTTGAGATGCCAAAATTTAGGGCGAAAAAACTTTAAATGAGCATAACTTTTTAAAGAGCTCGGATTAAGATGCTCCAAAAATAAAAGTTGCTTAAAGTAGGATAACGAATGACATTGCTCAAAATAGTTAACGAATATCATGGCCAGCCCCTAACAGAGGTTGGGGTTCCAAATTTTCTAAAATGTTATCTTTACTATTACTTTTTTATTTTATTTTTTAAGTATTTTTGAGCCATTTTTTATATTTTATGGTTTATTTCATATATTTATACTTGTCAAAAAAATCTAAAATTTTTTGTGGTGTTTCCGTGTATGGATTAGAGATTTATCAACACATTCAAAACTTTTCTCATAAAAGAGAGATATTACATCGGTGGTAAGTAGCAACTAATATAATAGGAGACTTTTCACATCAGATCTAGCTACAATCGATGTAATAAAATTTTATTACATCGATTATAGCTTATAACTGATGTAGTATATCTCTTTTTTACTCTTTTCAAATGCTCTTTTACATCGATTGTATTTTTAATCGACGTAATAGGTGTATTTTTTACATCGGTTGAAGAACCAATGTAAAATGTCATAAACTTTCTGCATCACCTGCATCAACACCGGTTACAGAATCGATGTAGAAAGCTTTCTAGAACCGATATAGAATCTCATTTTTCTACTTGTGAGATTTACTTTCAAAACACATTTTCATTCATCTTTACCCTGTTTCAAACAACAATAAGTTTTCACCTTTATTGAAAATGTCAACTTCTTCCAAACAAACTTCTTCCTCCCATAAATAATACATCTTCATTAGCTTGAGTCACTGCTTCTGATTTTTTTTCTGCAAAATTATCGATTTCAATAAAAAAAAAAAAAACTTCACACCCATCTTAAGTCTAAAAGAAGAAAAAAATTGAAAATATGAGAAATGCATGTATTAATCCTTTATTCCTCCTCTAATAAAAGTTATGCTTTTTAAGATCTATAAGAACTTCTCCCTCCATCAATTCCTTCAAATAATCACCCACTTCCACCAAAGAAGAAATTATTTGAGTCTATAGTGTTGAGAATAGAATATCTATTTTTTTCTCATATCAATTCTAAGATTTATATAATTGGTCCAATCGTTAAACAAGCTAATTATTGGAAATAACTTAATAGAACTGAAAAAACTTATTGTGAACATTGAAAAGTGATAGAATTTTTTTATTAGATCCAATTATCTCATTTTGACATATTTTCTTTTGTGTCGATGTTCCCTTCGCAATTCATTTATGGAATGGAGATCTTCAAGCTCTCGAACACCCATGTAGATCACTAGTTCCAACCTTACTCAAGGTGGTAGTTATTAATAGTTTGAAACTACTAGAAGAACATTATCTTATCAATGAGCTTGCATCTAGAAAGAAACTTGAAAGTGAATTAAATTGGAGTCAAAAAAAAGTTTATGGACACTCTTCGACAACCATTATGTTAAAGGTGATAAAGCTATAGTTTCCAAGACTAAACATATATCTTTTATATTTATTTCTATCAATGCAAGTTTTTTTTTCTCTAGATCTATTCAAATTTCTTCAAATTACTTTAATTTGGCATAGTTTTTACATAAAGGCACCCATAATGTTTTTCTAAATTATTCTTAGCTCGCATATATTTTACTTTTCACGAAAATGTTGATATATTGTACTTGTTGAGATCTAGCGACAACCTTTCAAATTTGATATGATTTATTCAATTATGGTTGAGAAAAAAATGTCAAAATCTTATAAAAGGATATTTCATCCATATGAAGGTGTTAGATTAATAGTTCTTACTCCCCAAAAGGGTAAAACCTTCTCAAGCTAAACTACAAATATTTTCATTAAAATTTGGCTTCCTTTTCAAAATCCTCAATTAGAGGCTTTTTATGGTTTATTTTAAGATTTACTACATCAACTTCCAAAACACAATAAGAAATCATTATTGATACATGAATAAGACTTTTAACATGGGATATCTTGGTGATAGGATTTCATATAAAAAACATTTGTATTATCTGAAATAATTTGTTAGACTACTTTGGTCAAGTCATATGATGTCCTTCCCTCAATTCTGCAATGCCATCGATTATAGTGGTTTAGTTGTCATTGACCAGAAAATCTAAAAAAACTTGTTCTTGAACATATACATAACATACTTTCATAACTTTTTTATTAATTGTTACTTATTTCTCTGTATGAACTTTCTGTTATTAATACCTCTTTTAAGATATCAATATATAAGGTGATCTCAATTCCTTTATTGAGACAACTAGCGCAATCCTTATTGTTGAAGAAAATTTAGTTTCAATACTCCTTTTTGAGGTAACCACGAGTAATCAAATCGATATAGTAATATCAATATCTTTTTACATTTTACTTTTAAGATCAACTTATTTTTCTTTCAACAAACTTAACTTTTTCTAAATTTTTATAACTTCACGTTATGTCATTGATAATACTTCTTATGCTCTTATATCAAGACTTCAAGTCATGATGAAACGAAACTCATTTTTGATAACTATCTTTCATATATTTTTTTATCATTAATTTATATTGATACATATAGTATTATTTATCTTTAAATCTCTTTCTGCATAACAAATTTAAAATGCATCAAGAAAAGAAGAACAAGAGAAAAATGACAATGATGAACATATTGAGATTGACCTTGATCTCTTCACATAAAATATGATCATGTGGTTGATCAAGAGACTAATCAAGAAATGAATATGGTCCACCAAAGCATTTATACAACAATTCATGCCACAACATTTATTTTGGATAGTTTGCATACTAAGGAAGAAATAAAAAATATCCTTTTTTTCCGATCTTGAACATCATTTCTCATAAATCATATAGTCTTATAAGGTGGCTAGCTCAACCTCTAATTTGAATTGACTTTAAAACTTAGCAATGTTATGAATGCATTTTGATAACTTGTTTATTTCACTATCACACAGCAATCAAAACCTCATCAAAGCAAAAGGAAATTGAAAACATGATTTATAAGATTTTGACCATAATAGTAAATTGATGACTTTCTGACTTCAAGGAAGATGTAAGAAATGTCATTTCCCTTTTTAATCGAGCCAAAAGTCTAAGGAAGCGTATATCTCTAGTAAAAACTCATAAGATTGAGAAGGAACATCTAAAGCACAAAATTTGAAACTTTGAACCAAAATATAGAAAAAAACTTCAAGACTTCAAAAGAAAACAATGAAACGTTAATGCTAAACTTATCCAGGAACGAACTTAAAAATAATAACTCAAAGTCTAAATCCTCACGTTTCAAAAGAAATTATAAGTTGTTGGCACTAAAATCAAGTCTTTGAAAAAATAAGAGCAACCTTTCCTCTTTACCAATTAGTAAGAGAGATTTGAAATCAGATCCTCCAACTATATATAAAACTTAAAATCATTGTACCACATAAATTTTATCATCATGTTTTCATTATTATTATTTTTATTATAATAATAATAATAATAATTATTATTATTATTATAATTAGTAAGAATAATATTAATAATATATATATAATATAATATTAATAACATTAATAATATTAATAACAATATTAATATATTAATAATAACATTAATAATAATTGTTAGTAATAATAATTAATAATAATATCAATATGATTAATAGTATTAATAATAATTAATAATTAATAATATATAAATATAATATGTTACAAGAAAAAATTCTTTACACCAAAATCATGGTTTACCAAAAGATAATTTTAGCTTGTGCCTTGAGGTTGCTCGGTCTCTTGACTATTAAAGTTCAACTTGGTTGACTCCACAACTTTATTCGACAGTTTATGGTAATCAATTAAACCAACATGGACATGGCATTCATAATAATCCACAAAAGTAGTCTAAGTCCTATTTTAGGTTCCACATACTTTTTCTAGAATGGTCCACCACATATTTGTGTTTGATACATTATTGAGAAAAAAAAGTTATAAACTATGTCTCTAATATTCTCGTTATGAATAATCTTTACTGTAGTTATTTGTTAAAATTATTTCTAGAGTAAACAATGATCCTTAAAAAAATTTATTATTGGAGTATATAAAGTGACATTGTTTATTCAAATATCATTACTACTTCGACAAGTAAAGCTACTTAATCTTTTTGTATGGTGAAGGAAAAGTTATAATCGAAATATGGATTAATTGTAAGACCTAAAAATAAAGTTAAATATTTTTTGTATTATAGAAATTAAACACAGCTTACAACAACTTGCTTATCCTATTCAACCATTTAAATTATATTTCCTTAACTAAAATTAAATAGTTAATAATGTTTTAATACTAAATTGATTTTCTATATCAAATATTTGAATCTACGCAACATAACACGGTAAGACTATAAGTAGATAAAATCATTTAAGCTATTTTATAACTTTCAACAGTGATAAAGTATAAAAAATGGTCTCTATTTTATAAAAAAACTTTCATACTTATCAATCAATTAAAAGAATCACATGCTTCCCCAAAATTGTTCATCATGCATAGTGTTCTCCCTTATCTGTGGATCCCACATCTCATCATGCTTTTTTGATATTTCTATCCAATCAAACTTACCATTTCTTCTTGTTTTCCTTTATTTTTTTTTCTCCTTTTCGTCATTATAACAAATACAAACCTTCCAAAATTTATAACTTTTAATAATTTTAATCATATTTTTAAATATTTCAATTTTAAATAAAATCAATTTATAATACAAAGTTTTGCCTTTTACTATTATAATTTAATTTTACTTTTCGTCAATGTAAAACTCCATCATCAAAAAAATGTAAATTTATACTTAAGTGAACTCTAGCTATATATTATAATTTGATTTTATTCATAATCAATATAAATTTTCAAATTTTAAAAGTGGATTTAAAAAACAAAAGTTGAAAAAAGTGGCACTAACATACATCTTCTTTATACAAACCAAAAATTCATTAGGAGAGAGGAGGCACATTGACTTGGAACATAGTAAACGAAAAACATGGTGATAATTGGAAGAAGATTAAGATGCTGAGGTTCACAATTCCTTCAAATACTAAAATTTCTGTGGACCACTCACTCTGCTAAACCTTATTCCCTCTCTCATAGTCATAGTCAGCTCAATTTGGCAATTGTTGTTTCTTTTCCTTTTCAATTCTCATTAGAGATGTATGGAAATAAAAGATTGGTAAAGAATGGAAACTTTTCAATCAAATATCGTATTGCTTATTGCTTATGTTTATACTTATGTTTTTAAGAACGATTCATCTTTAAATTTACATTTACTCATGATTAACAATTTTAATATATATTTATTTGTGTGTATATATACATATATATATATATATATATGCTTAAATATTTACACTTAAATCTTCATTTTAATTAAATTATTTTGTATCTTAATTGTAAAGCATAGAAAATAAAATATTTAAGTCTAACATCTACCATAATAAATTAACTGCGCTATATGATGTAACAAGTAAATTAAACAAAATATGATTCAAATTTAAAGTAAATGTTCTGAATAATTAATTTCGAATTTCATTTTAAGTACTTGTTTTTTAATGTATGAAAAATGCATATTAACTCCGATTAATTAATGATAATTTCTAAATAAAAAACATAAATATTATTTATAGTACTATTGTACTTATATTTCGTATGGGATACTAAATAACATTCACATTTCTTTCTAGATTTAGAACAAAGACTCACATTCCTAATAATTTTTTTGTAAAAAAACTACCTCACTTTTTATATAGATATTTATTTTCCTTTTTTAGTAAATGACATCATCATCCTTAAAGTAATACTTCTTTTTTTATTTAAAAATATTATAACTTAACTTTAAATAAAAATTTCCGAAAATTTAAAATTTTAAAATATAAAAACTAAAGCACTTTTTATAGAAGTATCATAAAAACTATACTGTAAGTAACTTATAAATTATCTCGTAAAAATTAAAAATTGAGAAAATATTATTTTAATATATATAAATAAATAAATAGCTGTAAAGTATATGATTAATCTTTTGCAATTTATTATTATATAATTACTTTTTAAATTTATTATTATATGATTAAATTATTATTATTATTATAGTCTTAAATATTTTAAGAAATTAATAGCACTAAAGTGTTAATTATTTTAAGAAACAATAAAAAAAGCCAATATAAGTTTAATTTATTCATTTTTTTTATTCTGTTTAAATTCACTTCAAACATAAAAACTGGCTGAATCAAGTAAAAAAATATGTTTTTGGTTCTTTTTATTCACTCAAGTAATTATTTGTTTTTCTTAAATAACTTAGTAATCTGAAATGGTTTGAATTGAGCGGAATCATTCACTCGGCCATATTATAACCTTGCATGTATAAGTATTCTTCACTGAACGTTTTCTTATCCACGAGCAACTCAACTTTGACTAGCTTTATGTATGGCCAGTGTATATTCTCCTTATAAATCTTGAACATGTTACAGTCTCTGCGAATACAGCTTACAATAAGACATTCTTGGAGTGTGGATCATTTGGTGCACATGTAACAGATATTTTGAGAATAGAATTGTCACTAAACTAAATGTACTAATAATGCCTCTACCCTCTACAAATTTAAGGGAATATATGATTATTTAAGAGAAGATATGTTTGTTACTTATATTTAGAATTGTTTTTGAGGAATAGAACTCTGTTAATATTTCTAAAATTATTTTTGAGGACAAGAACTCTATGTTGGTTAAATATTTTTTCAATGATAAAATTAAGAAGGTTGTCTTTGCTCTCAACTCTGATAATGCTAGTGCTCTTGGTCCTGATGGCTTTGGAGACTTTTTTTTCCGTGGTTATTGGGACATTGTGGATTCTGATGTTTATAATGTTGTAAAATAATTTTTCTCTCATAATTAAATACTCCCATAGATGAATGCTAATGTGATTTCTCTTATCTCTAAAATTCATGAGGCTATTTCTATAAAAGACTTTAAGCCTATAGTTGTGACAAATTTTAGGTTTAAAATAATTTCAAAAATCTTAGCTCACATGTTAGCTTCTATTGCTGTCAGAATTGTCTATTCTAATCAAAATGGTTTTATTAAAAGTCGATACATTAAAGATTTTATTGGTATCATTTCGAACCATTAACATGCTTTGTAAGAAAATAATTGGTGATAATGTGACTTTCAAGATTGATATTTCTAAAGATTTTGATACTCTCAGTTGGGATTTTCTCATCCAGGTGTTGAAGCAGTTTGGTTTTCACCATACTTTCTTGCAATGGATTTTGACTATCCTCCACTCTGCTAAGCTTTCTATAAGGATTAATGGTAGTTTGGTTGGTTACTTTCCCTGTAGTAGGGGGGTCAGATAAGATGATCCTCTTTCTCCTTTTTTGTATTGCTGAAGAGGTTCTCAGTAGGGGGATAACCAACCTCATTCTAACCAAGCATATTCTTCTGATGGTAGTCCTAAAGGGTTATGCTTTTCCTCACATGTTCACATGTTCTATATGCTGATGACATTTTTGTATTTTGTAGGGCCAACAAACGTTTCCTTTCTAGTCTTATGAAGTTTTTGCATTCCTATTGTTTAGCTTCGGGTTAATGGATAAACAATTCAAAATGTCATTTCTTCACTGCCGACGCTTCTCATAACTTTCTTTCCAAGATTAAAGATGTACTTGGTTGTAGTAGGGGCAATATTTCCTTTAATTATCTTGGAATTCCTATTTTTGTAGGTTCTCCTAAAGCTAGATTTCTTCAGCCTCTTGCAGATAAAGTCAGATCTAAATTGGCCTCTTGGAAAGGGAAATCTCTTAGCATGATGGTAAGAGTGGAACTTGTTAATCTATGATTTTTGGTTCTTTATGTTACAACTTTCAAGTTTATAGGTGGCCCTCCAACCTTCTTAAGCTTGTGGATAAATAGGTTAGAAACTTCATTTGGACAGGTGATATTAATAAGCAGGGTTCTGTAACTGTTAATTGGGGTACAATTTGTAATCCAAGTCTGAGGGTGGGCTTCAAGTTGTTAATTCTCAACTTGAAAATAAAACTTATCTTCTAAGACTTGCTCGGAACTTCGCTTGCAAGTATCGTCCTTAGATTTCTTTAATGAATGCTCAGTTTCTTAAATCTAAATATCAGAGAGTTAGGTCCTTCTTTTCTTCTTCCATCTGGCCTAGTATTAATTATTGGTAGGATGTCATTTTAGAGCATACTTTTTGGATGGTTGGAAGAGGTGATAATATTAATTTCTGAAATGATCTCTGGTACTCTGAAAAATGCATATTTTTGCTTACAGGTGTTCCTTATGCTGAAAGGATTAAACTAAAAGCTTCTTTGACTCAAGGATGGAAGGAAAGTGGTTGTTGGAATCTTTCTTCTTCTCTTTTAAATATTCAAGGTCTGCATAATTTACGTTATATTTATCTAACCTCTTGGGTAGATACTCTTAATTGGATGCTGGAAGATTCTGGTTCTCTCACCCAAAAGGTGGCCAAAAAGTTTTTAAGGATTCTAATCCTACTTGTCAATGGGATAAACTGATTTGACTAGTTCTATTCCTCCTGTGAAGACTTTAGTGTTTTAGAAGGTTTTACATCAGAAGTTACCAGTAGACAAAGATATTCAAGTTAAAGGTATTTCTTTATGCTCTTTGTGTAGGAAAAAGGAAGAATCTCTTTCTCATCTTTTCTTTGATTACTCTGTCACCTTCCAAATTTGAAATTATACCAAGCAAGTTTTTAATGAGTTCTCTCCTCTTTCTATTAATAATATTATTGATTTCTTAATATTTGTAGGAAATCCCTTAATTAATCTTGTCAGGCTGGCAACTATTACGTATTTTATTTGGATGATCTAGAGGATGAGAAATCATGTTAAGTTTCAAGAAAACATTTTTATCAACTCGGTTATCCAAATTGTTAAAGGTTTCATCAGAATGATGGGTAATGCTTTCAAAAAATACATGCGCAATAACATTGTTGACTTCTCTTGTTTGAAGTCTTTTGATATCACCATGCATTGTCGAAAAAGATCTCTCCTGTTTAAATTATTTGGTAATTTCCTCATGTCAATTGGGTAAAGGTCAACATTGATAATGCTACTAGAAGGTGTCCGAGTTTTTTGATATGCGCAAGTATTTTTCGTGATAATAAAGATAAATATATAGATAATTTCTCCTCTTTCCTTGAGATACAAAAATCTTTATATATTGAGATTATAAAAGTCATTTTAACTATTAAACTTGCCT
>Ga0099824_1008551_pt1 | contig 13053 bp, 3 predicted proteins | sample SiratrowhiteBW_FD_76837 | JGI IMG/M metagenome (GOLD analysis project Ga0099824, IMG submission 76837) | Root nodule microbial communities of legume samples collected from California, USA - Siratro white BW | ecosystem: Host-associated > Plants > Roots > Nodule | place: USA: California... | reverse complement strand
TTTTTTTTTTTTTTTTTTTTTTTTTTTTTTTTGTTTTTTTTTTTGGTTTTTTTTTTTTTTTTTTTGTATTTCTTTACATGACTTTGGCCTAATCCCTCCATGTTTGTTTGTGCTTTTTTTTTAATGGTATGTTTTATGCGATGGCACATGATTGATGGAATCTGGGGTGTGAACCTGGCTTATATGCCAGATTTTATAGTGAAGCTGAGCATGAGTTTTATATAAAAAAGAAAAAAAAAAGTAGGAAAACTTAAGATGTCTAAGCATACTTCACACCATAGTGGTAGTGACTCAAGTGATACTCCTAAAAGCTTGAACCGTTTATCATGAGAGCTCAAGTCACTAAAACCATAAAAAAAAAGCAAGAGGCAATTTTGAAAGAGAAAGAGAAAATTGAAAAAGATGCCCAAATTGTAATTTTGAAGGAGGGACTTCAAATTTTAAGACAAAAAGAAGATAAAATACAAAAATAAAAAATAAAAATAAAAAGTAGGAGTAGAAGTAATTCTAGGAGTTCTAAATATGGGCAGAGCCTTAGTGAATTTTATCAACCCCTTCCCCTAAGAAAACATAAAAGGGAAGCTAGAGCTTTAAAGACTAGGGTTGACCTTCCTCACTTCTAGATTTAAAGGTAGAACAATTGTTCTCTTGTTTTCAAGTAAGGAGAGAAAAGTACCCTTAGCCAAATTAAGTTTCCAAGGTAATGTAATGTATTGTACCTCCACTAAGAGAGAAAGACGTCTCAATAATCAACCTTCAATTTTATATTGGAATGATCATATGAGTGCATTGAGGCATCCACACATCCCTTTATACTATAACATGGAGCTTATGATAGCGAATGAAAATAAAATCTCTAGTAGACCATCTAATGGATAGCCTAATAGATCATCTACCAATAGTGTTTCAGTAAGACTATCATCTATTGGATCGTGATAACAACCAAAGTATAAGCAACACTAAGATTTACCGAGGATTAGAACACGAAGATTTATCCTAGTTCACCCAAACTTGGGCTACATCTAGTTCTCTTAAGAAACTACTTAATAGTTTCCACTAGTCAAAATATTTGGTTACAATAAGTATTTCTCACCTCTCGAAGTTACAATGAGTATTTGGACCTCTCCAGGTTACACCTTCTTAACCTCTCATTGAAAATAAAAACTCTTAAGAAAAATAAAGAACACTCTTACAAAGAACACAATGAAAGCTCATGATAAACACACTTTTACTCACACTTAGACACTTTAATTATGGTGTTCTTGGAGTGTAACCAATAATGAATCTAATGTTTAAATTGAGATTCATCTAAAGGGGTTTATTTGGTCTTTAACTATAAATTCTACTAGCCTTGCATTTTTCCAAACATAGATGGTCTAACAAGTATACACATTCGGTCTAACTAGACGGTTTATTGGTTACATGGAGTAGACGGTCTAGTGAACCATCTAGAGAGACTCAGTTGAAGAAAACACCTCAACAAGATCAAGTGAAATGAAGATAAGGGTGTAGAAAGAGTCAAATACACTTAACATAGACTAGACAGTCGCATTAGATGGTCATTGTAGACAATACTGTTAGACTATCTTCTTCTTCTTGGAGAATCTACAATGCGATGCACCAAAGGCGCTAATTCGACGACTGAATTATCTTCTAGAGAAGCAAGCTTTAATTCTTAATAGAGTAATTTTATATCATATTACTGATATAATTTCAGGTCAAAAATCATCCCTTTCTACACTTAGAACTTGTTTAATCCTCAATTTTTAACAGTTTTTCTTAATAATTGATTGTGAAAGTCAAGAGAAGGATTTGTTATTAATTCAATTTATTTTTTATGAAGTTTATTAGAAAAATATTTGTTAGCACCAGTGGGTTGCTGTGATGATTTGATGAAGCCAACCAAGTGAAGAAGTTTAAGACCATATGATCATATGTGAAAAGCATGAAGATTTCATGAAGATTGAAGAGCTTGGTCTAGAACCTAGGATTGTGTGTTGTGGGGTAAGTTTGAGTTCAAATCGGTGATACATGCAATCTTAATCAAGGATAAGCTCCATAAGTATTTTCTAAATTAACAAAAGATTAGAGAAATCATTAAAATCAGAAATTACATTTTGAATAACTGTTTTAACTAACTCGAGAAAAACAATCGACTGCTTACCAAAACAATCGATTGAAATTTCAAGACAATTACCTATAAATATTTGGCGCGATTTTTTGAAAACATTATTGAAATCATTCTAAACATTTTCTGAGCAAGAACATTTGAGTTTTTAAAGAGAGCAAAAGCGCCTTTGTGTCTAGTCATCAAGATCAATCAACGTTTACATCAAGAACTGTATCTCAAACTACTACTGGAGCTTTGATTTGACTGAGACAGTTTCTTCACTGATTTGATCATCAGACTAAGCCTTCTATACCCTTTCTTCATTACTGTTGTAATCTGTTGTATAGAAGTGCTTGTTTTCCTGAGACTGTGATAATTCTTTCACTGTATTGAAGGTTATTCTGTTGTGAGTTACCTGGGTTGGTAATTTTGTTTGTACAGTGGGTTTTGTACATGTTGTAACTTGTTGATGGGATCAACAAGGGCTGTTATGGAATATACAGTGGATTCTGTATAGTTCTGGGTTCTACTGTAGGTTCAGCAGATTGTTTATTGTGGAGAGCAGTGTTTACTTACGGGGAGTAAGTTGTTGTTTTTCTGTAAATTGATCTAGTTTGATCTTTTTATAGTGGAAATCCTTACAGTGGTGTAAGGGACTGGACGTAGCCCTTGTGGAAAGGTGAACCAGGATAAATCTGTTGTGTCTTGAATCTCTCTTGCTCTCTCTTGACTGTTCTTGTTAAATCTTGTTGTGTTTTTTGAATTTTCAGAATCAACTGAATCTTGCTAATTGAATAATTTAATCAACCTTCTGAAAACATTTTTAGTAACTTCTGAAAACATATAATCTGATTAAACACAGTCTCTTCTTAACAAGTTTTGAATCTGTTAATAACCAGTATATCAGTTTTCTGTAAATCTACAGTGTTCGCAACTGACTGGGTTAACTGTTCATCAGTGTGTTTTCCAGAAAACTTAATCTTTCACAGTTGTTGATTAAAGACTATTTTCATACACTTAACATAGTTTTTATTGTTTGACAAAAAGTTCTTTAATCAGTAAATCATTATAAATTTGAAGTTGATCTAATTCCTTGATTTCTTGATTCAATTTTTGAAGAATTGCTTTTACAGTACACGGTGTTTTCAAGAATTGTTTTCTAGTTACAGTTTATTGTATCTGGTTGATTAATATTGAGCTGAAACTGTTTTTGAACTTTTGTTGTTTGCTTTACATATCTTCTTGAATAGTTTTCTATAAAAATTATTCATTCTCCAAACAGTTTGCGAAAATTTTCAACTGTTCAATTCACCCCCTCTTGAACTTGGCCAAAACATATTTTACAATGTTGAATGAGGAGAACTAGGATTTAAGCCTTGAAGAAGTGAGGAAAAGAAGCAAGTAAAGCCAAGTTCAAGCCAATGATGTAGGCCCAATTTGAAGAAACCATAGAAGCAAAGAGGTGGCAACAACGCCCCGATGTAGAATGTGGCGCCAAGCGTCGATTTCATATTTTATTCAATAAACTTGTGGGGTTTAGGGTTAGACATGTTTGGCTAGAACAGAGAATGAAATTGACTCTTGAAGGCATCTTTAGGCTTCATTTGGAATAATCTTCTCATTCCATCATTTTTCTTGTAATGTTTGGTTTCCTCATGTCTTTGAGGAGCTAAATTTCTTATTGTTGGGGTTAGGTTAAATTCTTTCTAAACACTCATATAATCATATTTGTGCTTAATTATGTCCTATCATAATTGTGCTTATGCTTGTTGTGTGAATCCATAACCCAATTATTGATTCTTAAAAGTATTGGAAAATATCTTTTGAATATATATCTAAATTAATTTACTGAATGAAAACTTGTGTTGTGGATTTAATTTACCAAATAAAGATATCATTGTTTTTTATTAAGATCCATGTGTTATGCAAGATTCATCTATATAATTGATCAAGGAATTGACGGTTTATAGATTATCGCCATGCTGATTCACTAAGGAATCAAATTTGAGTAAATTTGTGGATTGATATTAATAATTTCTATAGAAGAAGATAACTTTTGTAATACATGAGAGTAAAGATTGGTACGATCTAACCCTGGCAAGTTCATCATATCATTGTTAAACCTTTTTCAGTCTTTGATTGTTGATAAAATTTATCTTTTGAATTTTCTCAATATTCTATCAAATCTCGAATTTGTTCTGAATCTTAATATACAATAATTGTTTTAGGAATAACCATAATTTTATTACTTGCTATATTGCAACTGAAGTGCTTACCATAATTGCCAATTTTGCTAACAATTCTGCACACATCTTCTGTAAAGATACTCACTTAAATTTTGCACATAAGAAGCCTGTATTTTACCCTATTTTTGATGCATTGAACAAAGCATGACCTTCCTCGACTTTCTACAATATCTTTTGAAGCATATTCGATTGCACTATGTTGGACTGCCACGTCTTTTGCCACGTCACCACTGTTAGCACCAATGTTGAGCATGTGATTTGATAAAGTCAATGAAGACCATAACTTGTTGAAGTTCTGATGGAATTAATCTGGACTATGTTAGCTCAATGCTAAGCAAGTGAGTTCATGAAGACTGCTTCATGAAGAATCTATTGGAACCAACCTGGACCAGAATTGTTCAAGTGAATGACTTGGGGTCAACATGAAGATGTTGGGTGTTTCGGTTCTAGGTCCTTAAGTTGGGTTGGTATGTGTGTGAGAGCTTGGTAGTCAACCATTAGTGGCACTGATCATCACTCATGAGATCATAAATGTAAGAAGAAACGGGTATAGAGTGCTTTGGCTGAGGTCAAATCAATGATGTAGAAATGTGCAGTCATTTTCCAAAGCTCCCGCAGAATGCAGAAATTCATTTCTTGATGAATTCTTTGAAAACTTCAAATTGATCTTGATCTCAAAAAGTGTGGTAGCGTTTTCTCTCAAATCAAATCAGTGTAGTATATTTGAAAATTCTCTGTGTTGTTATCTTTTGAAAACGCACTAGCTATTTATAAACAACTGTAGTGACAGCTATCAAACCTTAGTCGATTGATTTGACATTTAGTCGACTAAATTTTAAAAGACAGTTAAAACTGTTTATCAAAATTTGAAATCTATTTTTGATGATTTTTAAAACCTTGCTAAAACCAATTTTCACAATGGAGCTTATCAATGATCAAGACATTCATCATCACAGATTTTACCTCAATCTAGACACATCAACACCACCTAAAGCCTAGACCCAAAAACTCCAAACTCCATGCATCTTCACTTGACAACACTTGGTCTTGACTTGGTCAACATGGCTGGTTGCTCCAGATTAACTCAGCAGTTGTAGATGTAGTTGGTTTGGCTTCATCAAATCAATACAACAACTCTTGGTGCTAACAATAAGGTTATCCTCTTGATTCAGATTGCAATGAAGGTTTGAGGTTCTCTATTGTGTTACTTTTGTGCTCTCCGTCTCTTAACTCTTCATCAATCTATTTTTGTGCTTAATGTTTTCACTGGTTCATGCTTAATGTAGCAATTAATATGAAATTTGTGTCTCTATTCATGCTTCATGGAGTGAGTTATGGGTTGTTGGGAGGGAATGAATTATGTTTGTGAATGCTTAATTTGCATAGAGAAAACTTGTGTTAATTCTCACTTAGTTAATTAATTTGTGTTGGAATGAGGGTTTAGTACGTTGAACATGAATTTATGTAACCTATGATAATTGGATTGCAATCTAATCAAGAGGTTAATCTAATTTGGTTACTGGTTTAATTATCATCAATTTCTCTATTTTATTTTGAATTTCTGTTGCAATTGTTAAAACTCCCCCCCCCCCTCTCTGCGTTTTTAATCCTTTGTCAGAAAACTAGGTCCTTGAGAGATGACTTAGGAGTCACTTCCTAGTACTGTATTTAACTACATTTTTTTGACTGAATACGACTTCATCACTAGGACAACTTAAGTATAAAAACTTTCTTTTGCCAGAGCTTGACCCCAATGCACTCCACTGTTCTTTCTTACAGTGAATTCACTAAGTCACAAACGAAGGCGACTCACACTAATTAAGCAAAAATTAAATCTAGTCATGTTGGAATTCTCAAAGTAAAAGCAAATTTTGTAAGGAAACTTAAATGACAAAGCTTAAAAATTTTAACTAGGTGAATTCCTAAAGGTGAAGCTCTTTGGCACCACTAATAAAATTGTAATTACAACTTACAACTCAAAGAAATACAATCAAATAATTTGATGAAAATTAAATTCCTATACTATGCTTTCCAAGTGTTTTGCCAAACTCCTCACAAGTCTTTCACTCCAACTTTTATCAAATTTCTCACTCTATTTCTAACAACATGTCTCACCCTTCTTTGTGGACTCTTCTCCAAATTTGATCTCAAATCAAGTCTTGATGCATTCGTTACCAACTTAATCCAAATTTTCTCATTAATGTTCTAGTTCACCAAGAGGCCACAAAATATAAAAATATAATGCACAATTCGAAAGGGCTCAACTCAAATGGACTTATTTAATGACAAACTAGAAATTAAGACACAAAATGGAGGTACAACACACAAAAGAATTAACTTAGAATGTCTCTAGAGTAGATTAAAAACAAAAAAATAAAACTAGAATTATTCAGTTCTGCATATGTTTGATTTATTGCAACCAAAGTACAACGTGTTTGCACACAAAAATTTTATCTCCAATTCTGAACACACTCAGGAAGTTCCACACGAAATTTCAGATCAAACAGATAACTGAAATGTCCCAAATAAATACAAAACAGAAACGTTTTTAGGTAACTGCCATGATCTTTTGTCAAATAGATTATGTGCAATGAAGGAAACTTAAGGGATTCAAGCAATTGGAACAAAACAACAAGACATTTAGGAACTATAAGCTCTTAAGAACTCACTAATGGTCTAATAGCAAGTATTGGAACTCAAAAATGAAAATGAAAAACCACACAAAGGCACACTTCTCTTAGACTTTTTTATCAAACACATGATGTTCAACAATTTTCTTTCACACAATTAAACTTCTAGTATAGACCTATGGAATTGATGACATTATGGAATTACACATGACTTGACAACATGTCTAAGGATTATAAAAGCAAAGCTAATCAACAAAACAACACAAGAAACTGAACATAAATTGAATCAAGACTTAAGAACACATAAAAGTTTGTGGCACACTCATTAGAACACCTAAACACAAGATTTTTGGATGGTTCAAGTAGATTGAAGGTGTTTGAATCGTTTAAACTCAAAAACAACTACAAATAATCAGTACAATACAACAAGACATGTAAAAACAGTAAGGAATCAACACGGAAATGCAGAAAAGTGGTGAAGGATGCAAGAACTTATCTCTTGAAGACCAAAGCTCAACAAACCAAATGATAGAGGAGCCTTCACGATGCTTTGCTTCCTTAATCTCCAATTGAGTTTCTGGAAGACTAGAGAAGTTTTGCACTGAACAAAGGAATGGAAGAAGGATCTTCAAGCATGCGGAAACGTTGAAGAAGGAAGATAAACGGTTGAAGAAATATGAGATGGAAGATTAAGTGTTTAAAGAAACACGAGATGGAAGATGAAGCACTTGAGGTGGAACTTCAATGGACAAGTGAACTAGGTGATGAAGGATTTATTGGTAGAGGTTGGGCCAACTACCAAGAGGTTCTTCAAGGCCTCCTTAAAGAAAATTTCACTACTTCAATCAAGCTTGTTTCTACATGTAGTGAGCACTTCTATTTATAGGCCAAAGTGTTTCAAAACCTCTCAGATAAGAACATGACAAGTGGCAACCTATGAACAGAGAGGATCCTCTCCATTGATAGAGTGCCATGTGGCAAGGAAGCATGTCCTAGCATGTGGAGCAAGCTTCCTCAATCCTAGACATCACAACTCATCTAATGACATGTTGCCATGTGGAAATCCTCTAAAAATAAACACTCCCTATCAAGTTAAGTTCAAATTATGGAATTTGAACTCCTTGATCACACCCAACATTATTTATGGGCCTCAAGACCCAACACTTACATTACATAGTCCAAAAAATACAAGGCCAAAATCAATTCTACTTGACCCAAATACAAGGTCCAAATTATTTTAAACTATTCTAAGCAATTTATACAATTTCGAGAATTTCTCCTTGATGCTCCATACTCTCCAAAGCAATCTCTCCATGGTTGAATTCAGACCCAGCAATTGATTGAAAGCCAAAACACGCTCAGATGTGCCCAATCTTTTAGAAAGCTCTTGATCTACCCTATGGCTCTTTGTCCTCTTTATTTTTGACTAAGGTGACTAGGGTATATTCCATCACTTATTGCCTAAGTTTCATGGTCTTGTAAGAGAAGACTCGTATTCACATAAGCATCTAATAGAGGACAATCTAGACCATTGACCCAAGGCTAGAAGAATGGAAGAGCAAGAAGGTTTTCAAAAGACTCTTCTCCTTTGGAGGATGGATTATTTGAAACTTCCTTTTCTTTTCTTTTCTTCTTGTCTTTGTACAAATGCAAAGAAGTAAAATAGAATTTTGGACCTTGTATTTAGGCTGTACATTGGCTAGGGTAAATAACCTGACCGTAGGACATCTACTTTGAAGCTTGGGCGCTAAGCTAGGATAAATAACCTAACTTGGGTGCCAAGCTTAGGTTAGCGTAAGCTAGGTTTAAGCCATGTGGCAACCTTTTTCAAACTGTGAACTCTCTTACTACTTCTCATGCTTCCACAAAATTCAGTTTTTACCTTTATTTGAAAAGACATAAACATTGAAAAATGAGAACAGGGTTGGGTACAAGCTATTCCATCAGCACCATGGTGGCATTAGGTCTTTAAAGTAGATTATTGAGCTTTGACTCTTTGAGGAGGAGGAGGAGGTAAGTTATAGAAACCAGGTGGAGACGAAAGCTTTTTCTTATCATCTACTTCATAATCCATGTTAAGATGTAGTGCTCGAAGTCCTCTTCATGCAAGCTTCCCTAGATTTGCATTTTGCAAATGAATGTTAAGGTAAGATAGATAGCCTCTCATCACCTCCGCAACATCTCGGTACCAAAAGAAAGCCAAAAATACCTAAAACACCTAAAAGCCTAAGGAAGGAATGCCTCAAATTGAACTAAAAATGGCATATTCCAAGGACTTGAAGCTCCAATTTTTTCTTCCATGCTTTCTTCAAGGTTTTGGACGCCTACTTTTACGGGTTGTTGGTTGGCTTTTCAAGTCCAAAATCAGAGCCAATCAAGGTAAAAAAAAAAAAAAAAAAAAAAAATAACCAAATATACCTCTACAAAATCTTACAATTACAAGAAAAAAATGTACATTAATACAATTTAATATTCTTAAATCGTAATATTCTAACATTCAAAGTAGTAAGGTCTTCACCATTGAGACTTCGTCTTCTTCCGTTCTCTAAGCCATGGATCTTATGACTTGATGATTTCCTCCAAAGGATCCTTTAGATTGACCATATTTTCCTTATAATCCTCTAACAATAACTTCCATCTCACAAGGCCATTTTAGTTTATTGTATTATACATAACATTTATTTATGATATTACAAATAAGATTTCAAAAATAAATTGTTAAAAATAGTTAGAAGGGAATTGATGTAAACCTTAGAAGGTTGAGAAGATCGTGATCAACTTAAGAGGTGTTGGAGAAGAGAAACTATATAGATTTTGCACATTCATGAACAGAAGCGTACATTTTCATGGAGAAACCCATTTATTTTGTATTAGTTTTAACGTAAAAACAAGAGCAAACAAAGAAATGAAAGAAAAATGGATCGAGACAATAGATTGGAGAAGAACACACCACCTTTGATAAAGAATCAAAGGACAAGTGTATGAAAATTCACCTCTTAAGAAAGCTCAACATAAAAATTACAGTTAGAAAATAAAACTCGTGAGACTCTCAATTATGGACTCACAAAAAAATCTTCAATATTTAAAAGTGAGTTAAAAAATGAACTAGACTCCCTTTTATAATGGAGGAACTTGACCTAGGAGTGAAATGGACAAGAAAAATGAGTTAGTTAATCAATAGTTAACTCCGCTTAGTATGATTAGTACATCTTAATCCCTTAAAACATTCGCATGGATAGTTCTTTATATATACGAAAATGTAATGATTACACATGAAAAAAATAATGATGACTTTAGGAGAAGTCACATTGGTAATGTCTAAGAAGACTCTTGAAAGTAAACAATGATAACTTTAAAAGAAATCACATTAGCGATGTCTTAGAAAACTCTTGAAAGTTTGAAGGATAGTAAAATAGTCAAAATACCCTATATGTACATAAAAGTAACATTTAGTAGTTGAGAGGTTTTACAACACACTAAAGACTAAAAAAATACTTGTATGCAAATCTTGTATTCTTATTCTTCAAAGCTATGAGTCTTCCTCTTCCTCTTGTTATTCTTCTTTAGAATTTTCCTTGATTTCATTTTATTTGTTCTTTGTCATGTTTGTTATTTCTATACCTCTTAATTCTCCTTTTCTTTCTTCATCAAGTTTTTCTTCATGAGAGGAAAATTCACTTTTGGAATTATGGTTATAATTGTGGCTTCACATCATCAATAGGATTCGGACATTCAAGACTCGAAAGCTTAATAGTTATCCAATACAAAAAAGGCAGATCTAATTTCTGCAGTGAAAACTAAGTATCAAGTTCATTATAAATTTAAGCTTGAAGCATAGCTTTACCAAAGTCATGTTCGTGTCCATTAACACTTAGTATACGTAACCACTCAATACCCATTCACTCTTGAAAATTAAAACATGAAATTCATCAAGACTGCTATATACTTATTAAATTCATTGATTTTCAATAAATGGATGTTGTAGTGCATAACAGAAAAGCAACCCAAACATTCTAAATAAGCGACGACGCTGTCAAATCCAAGGTTAAAATTTTGACACTTTTAATTGGGGCTACGTTTCACTGTTTTAGAAGTAACATTTGCATTTTGCAATACAAACACGGGAAATATTTCAGTCCACAAATATGCATACAAAGGCTGTTAGGCCTAGACATAGAAAATAAAAATCTCTCTCCCTCGTACTATATGTTAATTAGCCCATGGCATATTTCTGGGTCCAGCTTCTTGCGGTTGACTCATACTTGTTCCTGTCTGTCTTGTACATGTGGGCAATTTCAGGGACCAAAGGATCGTCAGGATTTGGATCCGTTAACAGGGAACAAATTGAAAGCAACACCTAAAATGTCAAAGATAAACAAAGTAAGCAACGATACCAAAATAATTATTTTGAACTCGCTAACCACCTGCATGTGATTAGCTCAAAACCTGTCACACGAACTTCATGCAAAACAGCAAATTTAATTTCAACTACAACAGTGAAAATCAAGATTTATATGGACCAGAAGAAGACATTTAACTTCAAGACAGAAGATTATATACAGAAAGAGACTAGTACTAGTGTTGGGTAGTTGAACAAGGATGGCCATGAACCAGTTTGGTCAAGATGATCCAGCTGTTATGTTGAACTGAATGATAAGCAGTTAAACCAGGACCTGCCTCGTTGAAACAGTCTGAATCAACGTGATCTAGCTAGGCTAAAATATGCTTTAATTGTAAAACTAAGGATGAGAGCAGGTCCACTTTATAGTGTGTAATAAGTTGAGCTTGACCACCATCTCACCTTAACTTTTAGTTAATGTTTTTTATATTTAATATTTTCTACTTGATATTATAAAAAACTTACTAACATCATCTCAAGGGATGGACAGTAAATGTTTCCTTATAAGAATATCACTTTATTAATTAAAAATTAAAATTATATTTAAATAGTGTTAAGTTTATCACAGTTTGATTAATAAATTATCAAAGTAATTGTTATAAAGTAAGAAGTAAATCCTATATAATTAGAAATATTTATTATTAGGAATATTTTTATTTATTTTCATATCATATCTTTATTATTAGAGTTACCAAATTACTTTTATTTAATGTATTGACTTCTTTTCCTCAATATAAATGGAGGATTTGTATTTCAGCTCAATGTTTCTCCATTCCTTATACTTTAACACTGTATCTAGACTTAATGCCTCTAGAGGACTTGTTTAAGCAAACTTTCTCCCAAGTTCATTTTCACTATTTTTGACACCCTCCCCCAAAGTTCTTTTCCTCTAGCTTTTTAGAAGAAAAAAAAGTCTTCCAGTGCCACATCAACTTTCTAAATAGATTCCCCCAAACATATTGTTAGTATTAAAAAGATGGATAGGTCTAACTATTCTACTTTCATTGATGAGTCACTTGTTACTCCTATATTCCGGGCTAATCCATCTTGATGTATGACACGCCAATCCTTTAGAAGCACCGTTTCAGTGATACACTAGTAATGTATTGATGTCTGAGTTATTAGGAATTTGGTAATAGTTCTCTTTTTTCTTCTTTTACTATAGTTACCAATTTGCTTTTGCCTTTTATAATTGTTGCCAACAGTTCACAAACACAACCATGCAACTATGATATGTGAAATCCTTTCCCTATTGTTATCCTTTTTGGTTTTAAATATTTTGTTATCTTTATTGATAATTATTGGAGATGTACTTGGCTTTGGTTAATGAAGAATCACTAGAAGATTTATTTTTTTAGCTTTCAGACGTTTTTTAATGAAATCAAAACACAATTTGGTGTATTCATATTGTTATTCATAGTGACGATACTCATGAATATTAGTTTTCATATTGATTATACTCATGAATATTAGTCTAACCAATTTTAGCAATTCACCAAACTCAATTTAGCAAGACATGAAATTCAATGGTATCCTTAACTAAACACAACAAAAAAAAATAAATAAAAAATAAAAAAAAAAAAAAAAACTTTTTCCTTAAACTACTTAATCATTTTTTATTTTCAACCATTTTTTTTTTTTTTTTTTTTTTTTTTTTTTTTTTTTTTT
>Ga0099824_1008545_pt1 | contig 13061 bp, 11 predicted proteins | sample SiratrowhiteBW_FD_76837 | JGI IMG/M metagenome (GOLD analysis project Ga0099824, IMG submission 76837) | Root nodule microbial communities of legume samples collected from California, USA - Siratro white BW | ecosystem: Host-associated > Plants > Roots > Nodule | place: USA: California... | reverse complement strand
ACGTAGGAGCAAGGTCAAACCCTTGTCGGGTCCCCCAAAATAAAAAAATATTTTTGTTTTATCTGCATTTTGTCTCTTTTGGAAAATAAATATTTTGAAAATCACACTCATTTTATTTATTTAATTAAAAGGTACCGTCTTAGAACGGGCGTTGTGGGGGTGCTAACACCTTCCCCACACGTAACCGACTCCCGGACCCTAAATCCAATTTTCGCAAGCTAACCTTATCCGTTTTCGGTTTTTTCATAGTTTTCCATAATAAACTATGGTGGCGACTCCCTTATTTTGAAAATCTATTAATCTTTTTTTAGAATCGCCGTCCCCGTCGTGACGCAGGTCACGACAGATGGCGACTCCACTGGGGAGAATCCAAATGACAATACCTCAGATTGCAAACGACAGTGCCCCAGTTTTTTTAGTTTCGGAGTATGAGAAGTTGGGTTCAAAGGGGTGGTTTATTTTGTTGGGTTAGATGAAGAGAAATGAATTTAGTGAGAAACTGAGGCGATGTAACTCACATGAAGAAAACTGTATCTTCCAAAAGGTGAGCGAATACAGATCGATTGAGTAGGAGTGCCCCGGTTGTGAAGTATGGGTGACAAAAATTAAAAGAATAATTCACAAGTAAGAAAGGGATTGCCCCAATGTTTCTATATTTCACTCTTGGCAAATTGATACCATCCTTTCTACCAAAGGCATTCGGAATTTTTCCCTTTTATTCATTTTTTCATTTTTTCCGACTCATATTGGCAGTCATAGACTTTCGTTGCAGTGTATTTTCAGAGTTACTAATATGGAAGCGACATTCAGAGTTACTAAACATACTACTTTGACTCTCGGTCATGCAAGCCATGAAGATGTGGCTCATGTATTCAATGTGGTAATGCATACAGATACGGTTCAAGTATCAGATACGTCAATATAGACCAATGCAACCTACGCGGTCAACGTGGCGATAATGTCTTAATGATACGGTTTTGGTCTTTGAAGATACATCAGATACGGGCACTGCCACTCGACGATATGACCATGTAGATGCGACCACGACCTTATGACAATACGGCACATGGAGAAGTGGTTATACTAAGACACGTCATACGATGATGCGGTCATGAAGAAGCGGCCACTCATGGATACAACTTTCAGATATGGCCCCTCACAGATGCGGCCATATGAGGATACGACATGCGACCCCTTGAAGATGCATGGTTTGTTTACTTTAACATGTTCATGTATTATATAACCACTGAACAAGCTTCAAATACTATAAAATCTTTTTATCAAAAACTCTTCATTATTTTTGAAAAATCTATTTTTCATAATAACATACTCATTATTTTCAAAAATTAACTTGATAAAAAAATATGATTTTCAAAAATCTCAATTGATTGTCTGTGGTTTTAAACCGATTGAATTGGGTCAATTTATTTTGTTTTGCAACTGTTTTGCTTATAAAACAGTGCTATGCCTTTCGAAAAGAGATACGAATACACAGTGATTTTACTCGTTTCTAAGAGAGTTGTTTTTCGTGAGAAAGATTTTTGCTACACTTAATCAATTTTTCAAAATCAAGATTGATAAAGATCTTCGTTCTTGAAGCTCTTCTTCACTCAATATTACGTTAATTTTGTTTCGATTTATCGAAGATAAGCTTTACTACACTATATTTTTCTGTGATACAAATGAGTTGTGCAATTTTGATCTTTGTATTCATTTTTTTTTTGTATTGGTGATTGCGTACACTATAAATTGTATAGGGTTTACGTTTGTAGTGGTGCGGTAGGTTTCTGCACTAGTTTTGTTATCTCTGTAGGGTTCAGACATGTGTTTTTAATGTGAGGTGCAATGGGTTCTTGCGGAGAGCAAGTGTATCGAATTGTTCTTGGTTGAACTATGTTCTTTAGTGAATTTCTTTGCTTGAGGGCTAAAGAGACTGAACGTAGCTCTTGAGGAAGAGTGAATAAGTATAAATCTTGGTGTTCTTGTTCTCCCTCCTCTCTTGATCTTACATGTGCTTATCTTTACTTATTACTGTGCTGCATGCATGGTGTAATTGTTTGATTATGCATTTTGGTTCGTTGCTTCTCTGTTAGGCATTCTGAATTCATGTAATTGATTGAGTTAATAAGCAATTTTCATTCTTTATGTAAATTATTTCCAAATGTTTACGAAAAATTTTAAAGGTTCAATTCACCCCCTCTTGATCTCGGCCTAAATTGTTTTTACATTGAATTTCACATGTAACAGTGGCCATTGCCCTGTATTCAGCTTCACAGAAACTCTTTGATATTGTTCCTTGCTTCTTTGATTTTCAGGATATAAGGAAATTTCCAAGATACACACTAAAATCTATCACTGATTATCTTGAATCACTACATGTGCCCCAATCACAATCACAAAAGGCTTTTAGATGGGCAAAACTGCTGGAAGAGAAAAATAAGCCAAGACTTAGAGCTCCTTTAATATATTTGAGAATTCTAATTGTTGCATTATAGTGAGAAATTATAGGCTTATCAAGAAACTGAGAAAGTTGTAGAACAGAAAAGGTTATGTCAGGTCGGGTATTAGTGAGATATATAAGCCTTCCAATCAACCTTATATAAGCATGAACATTAGTGAAAGAAACGCTTCCACTAGAAGATAATGTAACAAGATTATCCATAGGAGTAACTGTCGGTTTGCAGGCTAAAAGACCTGCATCTGTTAACAATTTCAATGTATATTTCCTTTGATTCATTATTATCCCTTTCTAACTTCTTGCTACTTCAAAATTCAAGAAAATATCTTAAATCACCAAGATCCTTGATCTTGAATGTCTTATTCAAAGATTCTTTGACTTGGTCAATCTCTTCTTTATAATTTCTTGCCAAAATTATATCATCCACATACATCGATAATGTTGTAAAAGATCCTTCACAAGAATTAATAAATAAGGAATAATCATTCATAGACTGAGTATATCTCGCAAAAATATAAAAGCATGACAATTTAGCAAACCACTCCCTACTAGCTTGCTTAAGGCCACATAAAAGCCTTTTTTTAATTTACAAACTTATCCTGGTTGAATAGAAGTCAATCAAGGATAAATAACCATGTATACATCTTCTTTCAACTCTCCATGTAAGAAGGCATTATTTTTGTCTAACTGTTTCAACTCTCAGTTATATATAAAAGCTAGAGAAAGAAACAACCTTATAGTGGTCATCTTTGCTACCAGAGAACACTAGTACAAAAAACACATTCTACAACAGGATAATATGTCAGTTAACAAAGAACCGATGTAAAGAAAAAAATGGTGACATGTTTGTAAATATTTGAAGAGATACTATATCGGTTAACTCAAACCCAACGTAATATACCAGTTGCCACTCATAACCGATGTAGAATACACTGAAAAAATAAATATTTGAAATTTGGAAACTTTGTAATGGCACTAAAGATACTACATTGGTTGAAAGGTCCCAATCGATGTAGTTTATAGCCCATATTTCATTGGTTGGGACTTTTCAACTAACATAATATCTTCCTCATGGCGCATAAGTGAATTTTGGAGAAAATTGGTTAAAATTTGGCCAAATACTACGTTGGTTAGGAGCTCCCAACAGGCGGAGTATGTCCCTCAAGTTAACATTAGGGATTTTAACTCTTGGCAAACATTTTTCTCTTAGACTTCCTTCTCCTTCACTTAACCTCGCTGCCTTCTCCTGCTTCGCATTGTGGGGTTCGTTTCGTATGGTATTGCTTTTTTTTTCTCACTGGTTTTGAATTGCGTTTAGTGATGGAGGAACTCCTAGGTGCTTTAGCTTCTTGCGCAAGCTTCAATGGAAGTTGAGCATGATGAAACCTTGAAGCACTAAATAGAAGAAGTGGATTAAACTCCTCATGATGCGGAAGCCATGGAAATGCAAGAAAGAAAGCGTGCAAGGAGGTTGATGGTGAAGTAGATGGTGAAAGCCTTGAAGGAGGTTGGGCCAACCTTCAAGAGAGAGCTTCTAGCTTCTAGGAGAAGAAACTCAATGTGAAACTTGAGGCAATGTGCTGAAAATTTGGCAGCATTTCATTACTCAAATGAAGTCTACAAGAGAGGTTCCTAAACCTCTTATTTATAGAAAACGAATGAGCTACTTAGCTTCCCATGCAAGCTATCTAGGTAGGGTATGGGAGAAGCTAGGTCTAGAAACCCTAGCTTATAAGACAAGCTTCTATAACAAGCTTCCCACCTAGCTTGCACTCCAAGGCTCTTACAAGGTGGTGACAAGTGGCACAAGAAGAGAGCTCCTTGTGCTACTTGGACTCCTTGATCAAGCCCAATATTATTTATGGACCTTAAGGCCCAAACTTACACTACATGGCCCAAAAATACAAGGCCCAAATTTATTTTACTTGGCCCAAATACAAGACCCAAATTATTCTAAACTATTCTAAACAATTTACACAAATTAGAGGACTTCTCCTTAATACTCTATTTTCTCCAAAGGGATTTCTTCATGTTTGCATTTGGGCCCGATTGAAAGCCCAAATGGCCTGAAATGGGCCCAATCTTTTGAAAAGCTATTGATTCTCCCTCGGGTTCTTTGTCCTCTTTATTCTTGATTAATGTCTTCGGGACCTTCTTCCATCATTTAGCGTGGTGTCACTTTATCTTCTCACTGGTTTTCATTTGCATCTTTCTGTGCACTGTTTTGCTAGGGTTCATTTGGTTCCATTTTTGGCTTCTTCCACATTCGTTTGGCATTCGCAAGCTTCGTGGTTGTCTCGGTTGAGTTTTTTCATTCTCAGTTATCTGCATTTTCACTATCACTCATGCTCATTTGGTTGGTTTCTTTGTTGTCTTTTCATCTACTTTCTTTAGCATTTTCGACATAGGTGATTTGGTAACTTTTTTACATTGCAGGTTTTTAAGGATGTTATACACTTGATGCTTGAGCCTTTCTCCGTAACAATGATTGCTTGGTTCGACACCCCCTAGCTGCTTCTCTTTGTAAGAGGTTAGCAATTTTGTAAAATTCATTAAAAATAGTTAGAAATTTATTTTTGAACCAATTTTTTTATCAACAACTTGATTTAGTGTATATTTGATGGTAAAGTTCTTACATTGTATAGATTTATCATAGATTTAGGGTTTCAAAAATTTAGGAAGAAAAAATTTCAAACGACCATAACTTTTGATAGAGAGCTAGGATTGAGACACTCGAAAAATGAAAGTTGCTCAAAATGAGGTAATGAAGTCCCCAATAAATCCCCAAAGGGGATTGGGCCTCTCAAAATTTCAAAATTCCGTCGTTTACAATTACTTTTTTATATTTTTGTTATATTTCACCCAATTTTTTATATTTTATAGCCTTTTATTTCACATATCTATACTTGGTAAAAAAATTTAAAATTTTTTGTGTTGTTTTCTTGTATCGATTAGAGATTTATCAACCCATTAATTTTCTAAAAAAAAATTAAGATTTTTACGTCAGTTGTAAGATACAACTGATGTAATAGAGGACTATTTACATCGGGTGTAAGCTATAATCGACGTGAAAAGTCCTTAATTACATCGGTTTCAGCCCCAACTGATGTAGTATCCACCTCTTACGTTGTAATTCAGTTATTTTAGTTGGGTATATGACGTCGGTTTCTATTTTGAACCGACATAGTGGCGTACATATTACGTCAGTTGCAAAACTTACGTTATATGTCTAGGACTTTCTACGTTGCCCTCATCTATGTCAGTTCCTGAAACGACGTAAAATGTCCTCCATAACTGATGTAAAATGTCATTTTTCTACTAGTGGAAAAAGTTTAAAGGTAGTCAATGCCTGTTTGTGTGTATCCCTTCGCCACTAATCTTGCTTTATATCTTTCAATAGTCCTATCAACGTTATACTTTATTTTGAATTCCCATTTGCAACCTATAGCAGTTTTGTTGTTGGGAAGAAGAGAAGTCTCCCATGTTTGATTTCACTCCAAAGCAAATATCTCACACTATATAGCCTTTCTCCAGCAGTCATATTTCACAGCTTCAGAATAAGTGTTTGACTCAACATGTGAAGAAATAAACATGACAAAAGATTTATAAGAAGGTGATAATTTATTATAAGACAAAACAAAATTCAAAGGATATTTAATTCTAGAAGATGTACTGGAAACATTGAGATTACAATGATAATCATACTCAAGTGGTCCCTTTGTTCAGGTACTCATTCGAATTGTTTGTGTTGTTTCATGATTTTCATTGAGGTTTTGGTCTCTATGGGAACAAACTTCTTCGGAGATCGGAATGTCTAATTCATGGTCATTATTAACATTATTTTCAATATTATGACATGGTGCAAAAATGACTTATGATGGCTGACTCAAAATGGGTTGATATCCTGTTAAAATATTTCTATCATGAATGTTTAGACTGTCAGTTTCATTGCTAGTATCCCCAACCCTTTAATATGAAAAACATGTTCATAGAAGACAATATCCCTAGACACAAAATTTTTATTGATTGAATATTCAACAAGATATATCCTTTTGTCCCCCTTTTAAAACCAATAAAAACACATTTGATGCCCCTGGATCAAATTTACTTCTATTTATTGACAAAGATCTAGCATAGTATATAGATCCAAACACCTTTAATTAATTCAAAGTGATGGAGTTTTGTAAAGCATTTCATGAAGAGAAAAATCATTTAAAATAGGTGTGGGAAGCATGTTTATAATATGTGCAACATGTATATGACCAATAAATTTTGGGTAAATGAGATTGTATCATGAGAGCTCTTGCTACATTTAATAAATGATCATGTTTCCTTTCAACTATACTATTTTGTTGTGGAGTATTGACACATGAAGTTTGGTGTACTATTCCTTTGTTGGTAAAAAAATTAGTCATGAAAGATTCAGTCCCATTCACTTCTTATTACTTTTATTGCTGTCTCAAATTGTGTTTGAATAAAAACAACAAAATTTTCCAAAATCTTAACAACTTTAGATTTTTGTTTTAAAGGAAAAACCCATGTCTACCTTGAATAATCATCAACTATGGTCAAGAAATATTTATGACCATGACTTGATGATAATGAGTATGGTCCCCACACATCAACATAAATCAAATCAAAACATTTTTTAGATTTAGATGAACTAAGATGAAAAGGGAAGTCTTTTTTGCTTTGCAAAATAACAAACATCACAAATAAAAGATTCGTTATATTTGACAAAAGAAAATTTATTTTTGATATAGATTTGTTTGAAACATGCCCTAACTGAAAATGCCAACAGGTTCCGAGATCACTAGCAGTAAAATTGACAGTATTGGTGATATGTGAAGATTTGACAAGTTTGATTTGAAGGTTTTGATAAAAAGTAACCCTGAGTATATAAAGTCCATCTTGCATCTAAGTTGATCCAATCACTTTCAAGGAGTTCTTGTCCTTAATGTGACAACCATTAGAATAAAAAATAATCACACAAGATAAATTATCAATCAACTTTGCTTCTGAAACAAGATTAAAAGTAAAGTTAGGAATATACAAAACATTATCTAGGACATGATCTTGATTGATAAAAACACTCCCAGAATAATTTGCAAGGACTTGATTTCCAATTGGTAATTTGACAGGATATGATTAATTTGATGATATGAAGTGAAATGAGTCAAGGATGAACAAATATGATCAGTTGCACGACTACCAAGAATCCAAGAACTAAACGAAGAGAGAAATTTATTACCAGAGTGTGTTATTGTGTTGGAAGGAATAACAAATATTTGATTAGAAGCATTATAACTGGACTTAGACTGTTGTAGAAGAGCTAACAATGTTTGATATTTCTCAGGGATAAAACCAATTTGTTGAGAATGCACTTCTAACCTTGAACCTTCATGATTCTGTTGATTATTATTATAATCTGCTTTCTAATTTTTAAAATTGAACTGAGGTGGAAAACCATGTTTTCCGTAGAATGTATCAATCCCTTGTCATTTCACAGTGACTGCAGACTTTAGAAATATATTGTCTTCCATAACTTCTTCTACTAGTATCAATCATTGCCTTGGACTGATCACAAAGAATTTGTCTCTCTTGTTATGTACCGAGATAACAAATCATATTCAAAGATGACGAGGAGTCTCGTGAGAGATTAACAATTTCAGCCATGAGTAAATGTAGCAATCAGAGCTATGAAATTAGTGCTCTTATACCATATTATGAAATAAATATCATGTTATAAAATGAAGAGATGAATAAAAATAAACAAAAGATATGAGAATGAAAATATTCTCTCTGTTTTTCTATATTTTGATAAAAAATAAAAGGCTGAATATATATAAATAATGTACTCATTCTGGATATAGCTAAAAAAAGAAAACAAATAAAAATATTACAACATGATACTGTCATAAAATACAAAATAAATATAATTGATAATAATTTGATTTTTGTCATAAAGACAAAATCAAATAATTAATAGTTGTTTCCTTCTAACAATTTGATTTTGTCATAAAGATAAAATCACATAATTGATATTAATTTCTTTCCCGAAGCCTTATATCCATATTTTTTGAAAAAAAAGAAACTATTTCAATATTAGAAAAGAAACCAATTGAGGCCAGGGCATCAACAATATGAAAATGAGGAGTTTGTTAGTCAGAGGCCAGGTGGCTTGATGCTCAATTAAAGGAACCAAGGAAAATAACCACAAATAAAAGGTTGGAAGGCTATGCTTGGTACCCCATTGTTGAATCGTGAATTTTATTCTCTCTCTCATCTATCTTTCTCTCTGACAATAAGGTTAGGCCCTGCTACATTCTTCTCTCTCTTTTATCATCCTTTTAAAATTCTTCTCTGACACAGGACCCTTGTTGATGTGAGCAAGAATTTCCTGCTTGTGACTCTCCCTGATTTATCACCAAATTTCATTCAGTCTTTTCTGGATACTGTTTTATTAATTTGTCTCTGACTGTACTTGTTAATTAACCTCAGACATTGTTTCATTGCTTTATTCGTCCATAAGCAAACGTACTATTCAGTACACTCTTCCAAAAGCACTCAGAGAAAAGACTCACTGGCTTACCCCTTTTGAACATAAGGAGTTCATCCTGATTTTTCTAATAACAACTACCATAGTGCAATTGAAGTAATTTGAAGACTAATAATTACAAAAGAATGGAGCCAACTAGAAGAGATATCCGTATAAATGTTCGTTGGTCCATGGAAAGTCTTATTTTGGACTTGAATACTCGGTTATTTGGACAACACAACCACCTTACTAAGAATCCATAGCACTAGAGAAAACTCGAAGGCAAATAGAGTATGAAGCAATCCTCGATCAAGTGAATAGCCATACACCGTAATTCCCCCGTGATTGTGCTGTAAATAAGTTACTGTAAAAATGAAACATCATAAAGTAATTAGTTTAAGCCCAATTTTTAATTGGATTTGAAAAGTGAAATAAAGAATTCATTATATCCCAGACCGGTGCTTCAGTTGAAACTCACTTAAAGTTTGTCGGGTTTGGAAAGATGAAAGTTGTGGTGGGATCACTGAAACGTGTATGTTGGAGGAGTCATCAGAATCAGTGTCACTAACGAGGCCCTCAGACACTTGAGTTTTGCAATGCTCTGATTCAGCAGATGCAGTAGTCACCAGCATGTGCCATCTTGTGGCAATTGCGACGATTCCTTGTGCTCTGTGTGTGATTCTTGCTGCTCCCAAAATGCACAAAAAGAAGCCACTTAATTGCACTGCTGAACAAATCTGCATAACAACATTGCCATTCTCAATCAGGGATTCCTTTTAGGTCAAGTTAGTTTGTTAGATAAAGCCATAGCTTCAACTAAACTACTTTTAAAAGAATAAATTTCAAATTAGTCCTGGAATGCAGATCACAATAGTTCACAACGAATTAAGATTACTAGGCTTCCGGTTTAAAAGAAGTGCCGTTTCGGAATTCGTACCTGTTGATGAATTTTAAAAATAACTTTGACTGATGAAATACGATCCACTCAGAAACAAATAGTAACAGTGATAAATATGACTTCCACAAAATTATCTTTTCCAATTTTAAGAAATTGATATTTATGAATTTAGAAAAAAAGAAAACATTTTCGTCAATAAAAAACTATTATTAAAATATTTCATTTAAAAATGTCCTAATGAAATAGAGACATATTAAAGAGGATTAAGTGTATATGGTGAAGATAACAAATAAGAGAGAAACTATGCGTATAGTATACCATGAATTTTGGTATTGTTGTTAGGGTAGTCTCCAAAAAAAAGTTAATCTATAAGACTTTTAAAGGAGAAAAATACAATCAAATAAGTTTGTGCATTAAAACTAGTTTGTATACAATTAAAGAATTAAAATTTGTTAAAATTATGTGAGAATTTTTTTACAAATCAATTGTACATAAATTAATTTTAATTTATGAAAGATTTATTTCATTTTTTTATTTTTCTCTTCAAAAAACCTTGTAGAAAACTTTTTGTACAAATTATTAATTACAAATCATTATATAAAAATTTATTATTTTTTAACAAAATTCTAAATACCTATCATGATTTGTGATTAACTAACATGTAAAATTAAATTCTGAAAAATATAATTTTCATAAATATCATATTAATATGATTGGTAGTATATCATTCGATACTCAATTAATTTTTTTTACATCAAACAAAAATCAAATTTCAACCTTTTATAATATTTCAATTTTATACATACACATTAGAATTCAATTAAAATTTACATAGTTTAAATGTTTTACCCTACCATTTAATCATATGAGAAAATATAATAAATTATTAAATTGTGTAATAATTACATCATGTCATATTTCAGAGGATGTTTAATTAATTAATTAATAACTCTTCACGTAAACTTGAAATATATTTGAACATCTTTCTTGAAAACCTTTGCAGAAAAAAAAAATTATGACAAAAAAATAAATAAACTCTTATATATATATATATTAAGATTAGTTTTTATATAAGTTAATTCATTAAAATATCTAATATATATATATATATATATATATATATAATTTATTTAAAATTTTACTTTTAATTTATATTTTTTTAATTTGAGCTTATAAAAAATCATTCTTTAAATTTTTATTTTTATATTACTTTTCTTTGTTAAAAAAATGCATCGAAACAATTTTACCATACAGCAGAGTACTTACCACAAGGTCACCAGAATTGAAGAAGGTCTTATCAGACTTGGAAGCCAAAACCAGCAGCAGAGCACCCAACTGACTAACAGTGATGGTAACTACACATACAATTATGAAGAATCTGTACCTATGACTTGTAACCCACAACTGCCTCCTGATCCTCACATGCTCTTTGAATATCACCCCTGCCTCAGACCCACACCCTTCAAACAGCTTGTGTACCCCTTCAAACCTAAGCTTCTGAAGCTCACATGTGAGTCTGAAGAGCACACACACCAACAGGAAGACCCCAGTTCTGTAAACCCAACACACCAGCACCAACACAAACACAATTGAGTTTAGAGGGAACCCAGGTCTTATGTTTGGGGTTGAAATCTTAACTGCTGAAAAGAATATGATCTTGTGGATAAGCTCCACCAAGAAGGAGGGTAGGATGATGTATGTCAAGTATCTGAAAGCCTTCTCAAGCTCCCGTGAATACCCGCGTCGAACATAGGCCGTGTCTTCTTGCAAAGCGTCTAGGAACAGAAGCTGCCTAAGGCCATACCTGCATGGACAAACATGACTCAAATCATATGTAATTCAAAATAAAACAACTCAAATTGTGTTGGAACTCCATAACTTCTATAGTATATGATTAAAAATAAATAAATATACAGATGCACACCTAGCCATTCATTTGGGCAGAGCATGAATTAGGCTTAAATTGATTTCCTAAGAAATAAGCTGTGCTAATTACTGTTAAGCTTTTAAAAAACGGCATTTAAATCCCAATGTCAAAATTTAAAACCTTGATATTGCAAGATGTTTTTTAGTTTAATTAAAATTGTGGGATGGCAGGATCAGCTGGCAGTCTAGTACCTGAAGACAATTTCTCTCTCTCTCTCTCTGTTTTTTTTTTTTTTTTATTTGAAGTGTTTAGAGAGAAAAAAATAGATATGGAGATAAAGTAATGGAAGAACTTGACGTTGATGAGAAAGAAAGAAATATAAAGAGAAGAAAAGGGTGATGTTGGGTTCGAAAGAACTTGAACCTATAATATAATACCCAATGTGTAAAGCTATTTATGCAGAAATATTTCAGTGCAGCACATATACACACACGATGAGGTGTTTGTTTGCTTTGGTACCTTCTGAAGAAACTGGAGATTGTAAAGAAGGAAATGATGGCGAGGCCGGATTCGGGAAGTTGAACAAGCTTGTTGAAGGAAAAGGGGTCATCTTCTGGTGCGGAGGAAGGGACTTCAACGAAGATAGACGTGAGAAGAGGAACAAGGATGGTGAAGAAGATGAAAGTCACGTAGGATATGAGTTTTCCCACGCATGAAGAGTGGTCAAGGGCACACCACTTGAGGCTGATGCGAAAGTTTCGCAGTTCATCGAAGATCATGGACTTTGATCTCGCATATGATGGCTGTAGGAGCAAGGGAAGAGTGTTATTTACGGGTTGGAGTTGGTGGGTTGGCAGTTCTTCATTTGGGAGGTTTTCAGCAAAAGACACTCTTCTGTTCGAGGGTTCAATGTCAATGCTTGTGTTTGTGGGTTTCGAGGGATTCATTGTTGTTGAGAATGTTAAGAATAGAGACAACCTTTTTTTGGTGAAGAAAGATTGTGGGAGTTGTGAGAGGCAAGAACGCAATGATTGCCTTTATTTCAACTCTGATACGTTGGGATTAACTACAGCAGCGTCTCGATTAATCAAGAGATCATGTAAAGTTGCAGTATACTGGAACAAATTTTTTACTGAAACTATTGTATTAGAGTGGTCTAGAACTTACATATTGTCTTTTTTTGATGGATTTCTCACCTTTTTTTTTTTTTTTTTTTTTTTTTTTATGCTCGCTTCTTTTGTTTTGAATTTTTGGTTTGTTTTTTAGGTTGTTTTTTTTTTTCACTTTATTTGGGATTTTT
>Ga0099824_1008543_pt1 | contig 13064 bp, 8 predicted proteins | sample SiratrowhiteBW_FD_76837 | JGI IMG/M metagenome (GOLD analysis project Ga0099824, IMG submission 76837) | Root nodule microbial communities of legume samples collected from California, USA - Siratro white BW | ecosystem: Host-associated > Plants > Roots > Nodule | place: USA: California... | reverse complement strand
GTTAAAAGATATAAAAACTGAAGTATATAATATTATAAGTTAAAAAAGCAAAAATGCACGTAACAAAAAAAAAAAAAAAAAAAAAAAAAAAAGCAGGGAAACATATATAGTAGTGAAAACATTACATGTTTATAACATAAATAATTTCTCATAAATTGAAATAGCAACAATCATGTTTTCATGGATATTGGATTGAATTGCATGCAGTTCACATATATTTGTATCAGATAGCCACATATAACGTGTTCCTCGTCCAACCATTGAAGAATAATTATTGTCCAAAGTTAGTGTAAAAAGTTGATCTGTCACTTTTCACCGCTGAGGATGTGAAAGTTCAAGTTTCGTTCAGGTGTCTTTCATGTGAGTACATCCATTTTATCTTTTATATTAAAGACAAAACAGACTTTGTTACTTCTTGAGAACAACTAAAATTATCATGTAACATCGTACATTAGTTAATTACGGTTCAATATGAGGTATGAACATGATTCTTGGGAATTCTCGTTTTCTACAATATTCTGCATTTTGGTCAGTTTTTTACTCCTTTCGTTTGTTCTTTTCTGTTTGCTCTTTCTTCATCTGTAAAATTTGGCAAAAGTAAAAGAAAAAGCAAAAAAGGAAAGGACAAGACAATGTTTCAATTCGTACGTTACTCCTTCGATTAATTGAAAGCCCCAACTCAGAAAATATTTTATCTATGGAGCGTATTAATAAAGTGAAGGATAATTTGATATATAGTTTAATATCCTATGGTTAATGTTCTGTCGGTTCGTGGTTTTGGTTTATAATTAATTGAACTTATTATACAGTAACAAATATTGCTAAATTCAAGTAAAGAAATATAAAAAAGTTTGTTTAGATAAATATTTTCAGTTCACTTTAATTAAAGAAGAGAAAATATTTTATAAACTAAAAATCAGAACTAATTTATAGAAGTTTACTCTTATTAGTTTTTTTTAAATAGTTTTTAATTTATGTATAAACAAGTTTTAGATTATGGAGGAATTTATTTAATTTTTTACTTTTATTTTTTATATATTAGAAGTAGTTATACAAAAGTTTACTCAAATAAACTTGAAGAGAACTTAAAAAATCATGTATAAAAGTTTTTGTTTTATAAATTAATAAAAAAATTATAGTAATATGGTTTTTGAAATAATTATTTATAAAATTCAAATTGATTTATTGTATATGCCATTTGTGATTGGATATTAGCATTATTCTTTTACACTATCCATACATATATTATTTGTATATAACTCACTAAAACTTACCTAATAATATTACATGAAATCCTATATTCAAATACAAAATTATCAAAATATGGCCATCATGCTTAGATTTTATCAAATTTAAGCTTGTTCTTTTTACTTTTTCCTAATTCCTAAGTTTAAATTGTTTATAGGTTTGCATGGCCTAAGTGGGATGCCACTTCCGTCACGATATCAAAATGCAGCATAAAAATAATCATAATTACTCTTGAATAGTTGTGTTGATTATATTATCTGCAATGATAAATAAATGTTTTTATGAGATGCAATGAATAGATGTATATTATCACTGTTTTTGTTTTTATATTTATTCATGTTCTCTTACACGTTTAATTTTAAATTATTAAAATATTTATAGTTTTCTTTCTTCTTTAGTATAATTTATCTTTAAAAAAATCTTTTACTATACAATTTTTTATTTTTTCTCTTACACTATTGTTCGACTTGTTATTTCCAGAGTTCACTTATATTCTTATGATATTTTTTCTTCATAATCTTTTTTGCGGTTATTTTGTATACTGTATTTTACTAAATACAAACTTTAATTTTATTAAATCAAATAATTTTTATGACACATATTTAATTATTTTTTTTAATATTTTATTTTTTTTAATTTTTTTTATATGAAAATATTTGAGCTTCAATTTTAATATTCAATTACACAGACTTTTGGAATAAGTATATTTTTTTATATTAGATTTTTGATAATATCATGTTTTTTTTCTATTGTAACTTTTATCTATTTGTAAAAATATTATTTAATTAAACGAGTATGTGTATATTCACTACTCGATAGAAATAAAGATAATACAAAACTTCATACTTATTAAGTATTATAATAAAGATGAGGATGAATTTTTATCTTATGAAGATATAGATAGTGTATCCGTACACCCACTTCATCCTGCTCTCATGCTAATCCTTACTTTTGTGATAGAACATTATAAAGTTTGATAAGTCTTTATCTAATTAAATAAGACTCTAAAATTGGGAATTTGGGGAGAGGACAAAACATTTGATTCAAAATTGAGTGAAGAAGACGGAAATGGTAAGGAAGGTAAGAAACTGAAAAAAAAAAAAAAAAAAAAAAAAAAAAAATAAAAAAAAAAAAAAAAAAAAAAAAAAAAAAAAAAAACTTTCATATATGTTTCAACAAGAAAGCAAAGGAATGCTAAGAAAAAAGAAGAAGGAAGCAAAGGCACATAGACTTTAAATAACTTCTTAACATTGTGCATTTCTATTCTGAACTACCTATTTTTCTTAAAATACAATCTTATTTTATATTTTTTTCTTAACTCTATATTATATAATTTTGGTGTAACATCGACTTGTATTCACAACTCATATGATGTTAATTTGAATAAATAAACATTAAAAATTGTTATTTTTAATGATCGCAAGTTTTGAATTATTATTATAATTTTTTGTATGCTTTCTAATTATAATTATTTGAATTTTAGTGTTAGGAGACTGAAGTGAAAAAAATGTCACTTCGTTTATTTGGTTGAAATATCCCTTAAGTGTTCTCACTAATTTTATTTTTCGCTGTTAAAAAAAAAATGAAAGAACATACTATAATTCATTTTTTTTCACATCTCTTAAATGCTTACCTAGAATATATGATTTTCTTAGTCATCATAGAGTTCATAGGTAGATAACTTGGAGAAGAAATTGTGGTGTAATTTTGAAAGAAAGTAAGCATTGTGAAGTTATGAAATGATGGTGACATGTTAGAATAGTTATGAAGTGAGAATGGAGAATCCTTCAATGTCTCCTAATAGCCTATTGCCATTAGCTTGCCTAACCAATACCCACCACACAATGTGTGTCTTTGTGTCCTTTGAAAGAATCTGTGAAACCTAAGTTTGATGAAGCTTGGCCAAACATATAAGCCCCTTCCATGGGAAAAGGGCCAAATTATTTTCTCCATAGTGAAACAGCCATGCTACCTTACAATTCAATTAAATACCTTTTAATGTGTGTGTGTCATTCTGATATTCATAAACATACCTACTCATGTTTGTGCAAGAAGATCAACAATTAATACCAGATTGTAGTCGTGGAAAAATCACTACCTATGCTGCATAACATACACTGTTCATGTATCCATCAACTATGCATGTGGGCCATGCTATCTATCACCTTATTCTACTCTTACACTCCTGCATTGTCGGTTAATTACAATTTTTGGTTTAACTAGTTTCATATAGAGCAATTACAAAGCAAATTAAATTAATTACATATTTTCTTACTAAGATTTGGGGATACCACTTTGTCTTTTAGTTATACAAAAAAAAAGTACATTTTCCATCACACACTTTCTTTTATTGACTGAAATTAGATTTATCAAGCATAATAAAATTGTATGAAATCCACCACTTTGATTTTATAGTTTTGAATACTTTTTAACTGATGAGAAAGAGTATTAGAAAGAGTATATTAAAGGATTCGTGTTCTACTCTGATCTTACAAAGCTCTATATATATTTGATTGTTTTTTAATGTTATAAAGTTTTAATATATGAATCACATGAATTGATTGAAATTTAAGTGTATGAATCACAAATCCTAAAAATAGGTGTCTTAAGATATTGATTAATGATCTAAGGAGACAAGATTTCCTATTAGGATGTGAAAAAAATATCATACTATCAATTTTAATGCACTTTCAAATGTTTCTTAATAAAAAATTCTTTTAATTTTTTAATTATAATGCTAAAAAAACCTGAAAAAGGACTGATAATCTTATTTATAATAATTATAAATCTTATTTATAATAATTATATTTATATTTTACAAAAACGTAAACTTTAGTTATGTTGGACAAATTATTAATTTATGTATATCCTTTATATATTGGATTAATTATGTTGTGGATATATATAAATTAGTAATTTATCCAACACAAATTAACTTATTTATTTATATTGTCTGAATATAGATTTGATTGGTTCTTATGACTTCCATAATAAGTTATTTTATTATATCTTATTTTTAAAAAATACAAATTTTTTTATATTTACAGAGATCATTGATTCAGAAAATAACATAACTAATAGAATAATGACCCAAAGCTCTTTTTTTATTATAAATTCTATTTTTTCTTAACTATCCTTGTATAATCTTATGTATTCATATGTATATGTGTTGATTGAGACTAAATTAGAAACCTAAACGTATTATATCTTTCAAATTACTAATATAAAGATTTTGCTGAAAAGTAATTTATAAATTTTTGGCACAAGCTTCTTATTTAACTAAAGTCAATGACATAAACTGGGACATGAAAACCTACCAAACACGGATTGAAAGATAATTATTTTTACCTTTGACAAACTGGTAACTACCAGTACTATTTGGTTTTGCATGATGCACCAGAAGATGAATCACATGCATGCACCAGAGACCTCTCTGTAAGCAAACAAAGTGGTTAAATTCTAGTTAGTGAGTGCAGTAGATTCCTAAACGTGGGCCATTCTCAAATCATTGATTATTGGTAGCTCCATCAAATCATTTCAAAGCACTTCCAGTAGTCAAACTCCATTCCTTGCACTGCACATACATTACTCTCACACAGTGAAAGTGCTTAATTCGTTGGCAAACATTTTCATAAATCAGTGTTATGATACACTGTGGAGTACTATATTTTTAATCATTTTCTGACATGCACACATCTGAGATAGAGACACATTCAATCAAGTTCAAAAAATTAATTATATGATCTCAGAAAACTGTCACCAATTTTGATGTGTATGAAAATATAAAAAATAGGGTTGTAACTTGATTATTCTGTGCTCTACTATGACCTGATCTAGGAAGACCTAGCCAAGGGATAAGAGCCCTAGGTTGAACTAGATAGGGAAGAAGTGAACCTAGGTTAACATGATGGTAAATAGTGTGACAAAGACAGGTTGTTGAAGCCCCCATTTGAAGAAAATCTCATTGCCAGCAATGGCTGCTACATATTTTAACTATAGCTATAAGTCTAACGTGTGCCTACTACCTCAAATGATCTTTCGGTCTAAAAGAAGAAATTGATGATCTTGGAATAGATAGATGCTTCTTCATCAAGGTTGACCCTATGAGAATTGACAAACACTAATTAAAGGAGAAAAAGAAAGAGGGTTTGATTCAATTGAAAATCATGAAGGTGAGATGAATGTGGGGTGTTAGCATGCATTTTCAAAGATGTGTTCTTAATATCTACTCCTAAAGGCACTATACAATAACATTAATATTCGGTGTGTTTACTATTGGAAAGAACAAAACCAAAGATAGCACATGCAAAGAAAATTTTGAGTAGGATATCTTTATCAAAATTCTATTTGGGGTATCAAAACACCACATTTCTGGGAGGTACATGCTTTATTGGATCAAACTAAATCAGTGAATGTTTGATTATTTTTTCTCACTTTTGATTTCAATTTATTATGAAATAGTCACCCACCAAACTTAATATAATACCAATTTGCTCATCCAAAATTTGACTAAGTGCAACTCCTTAACTAAATATCTATTCAGTGTCCAATTTCTCTTCCTAAGAAATTTGACTTCATTGAATAGATAGGGATGGATTTGCAAAATCATAGACATGGTGCAATTTTTTTTTCTAGATTTATGAAAACTGTGTAATTTTTTTTATTTAAATGGATAAATCTTATCACGGAAATATAATTTCATATAAACAAATCCTGCTCACAAGCTGACAATTTTAGCAATGTAATTGATTGAACAAAAATTGTGCTCACAAGATTTTAGTATAGAAAAATAAAACTGAAATCATGATATTGTCAAAAAAATAAAAAAAAATTCAAAAATCGTATCATGTACCCCACTTCAATACCATTATTTTCTATAACTCACTTCTGAAATTATATCTTTGTGATACAATTTCTTTATATGAAATTGCACACGATTTACCCATTTTCTAAAATTACTCCATTTTAGTATTTTTTTTTTTTTTGGTTGAACTTTTAGAACATTTCTACTCAAAAACGGTAGTGGTAGATGAAAGGTTCATTGGATTTCATCTTATGAAAAAAACCAATACCCAAATCAATAACTAGGGTTTATTAGAAATAAAAACTATGTAAAACTAACTTATGTATATGAGAAAACGCCAAAACTAGGCTATTATTTGATAATGTCTCATTCACACCAACCCCACTTCCCCAGAACTGTCCCATCAGTACTAGGCTATTAGCCAAAGATGTACATTCAAGTTCATAAAATAAAGTTGAATTGTGAATAGTGTTATGCTTATAAATAGTCTCTTACTTCAATTTCATTTCATTATATTACATATGTAATATGGAGTATGTTATATTATATAAACTGTTACCATGCAATAGTAAACCTTATTATTTCCTTGACTTTTCACATTTATTTGGCTAGTTTTTTTTTTTTCATGTGAAATTGAATCTTGTAGTGGCCCATGGGTCTAAAAACACAAGACAGCCCAATATACAAAAGTGGGAAGCACAACCCAAAGTATTAGGCACGTGGAAAATAATGAATAGCCATTTCAACTGAACAATTGTCGGCAACCATTTATTCAAATATTGTGAAAATGAACGAATGAATCAATATTCAACAACATTAGTGGAATACCAAGACCATAATCAAAGCCTTCTAATGCAAAGCACAATTATCTTTGAACTTTAGAAGATATAAAGGAAACTTCATAGAGATACTATAGGTGTTAATTGTGACAAAGTGTCCCTTATCAACCAATACTTAAACTGAGCACACAGAAGTTGAATTTTGAAGATAAAACCAACCATTGGGCACCCTTTTTTAATAGAAATGGACATATATTAATTGATGGGTATAAAACTTTGGAAAAGTTAGCATTTGCTTGATTAATGGTTTCACTCTCATGCTTATATATTTTAGCTAAGTGGTAGGGCTTCACCTTTTTTGTTTTCTAAGACTGAAATTGTTTTCGTCGAAAGGTATATGTTGCGTAGATTATTTGAAGTTCTTATTTCTAAGTGTTTTAGGTTTTAGCCAATTTCATGGATCTCGATTTTTCTCATTGCTATATATATCAACTTCATTGTCATTTAGCAATGACATAAAGTGAAGAACTTAAGTGTAGAGCCGCAATGTGTAGGACCAAAGATCATGACTTAAAATGGAATCATTCTCTTCTTAGCTTCATCAATGATAATTGATACAATTTATCTTAAACATTTCTCTCTCTCTTTTTTCACACGTCTAATTTTTTTTTCCTCTTTCTTTTACTTTTCTTCACTACTAGTTTTTTCCTTTCCTATTTTATGAGCACGTTTTCCATCTTCCCATTTGATCATATTGCTATTTTGACTTTTTTTTCTTTTTGGCAACGCTTTCATTATATTATTAAATGATGAACTTGACTCCTCCAAAGCGAGAAGTATTAATTTAAATAATACTGTACGATATGAACCATTAATTATAAAATCAACTATTTAAAAGTATAATAAGATTGAATATATATTTAGGAAAATTGAAAATTAATCACAATCACGATAATTGTATATATTTTTTTTTGGAAAATCGAGCAATAAGGTGCTTTTGTATCGGTTAAACTATTATTCTATTGACCCACCTAGAGGATATTGGTGGATCGAATTAATAGCAAATTATTGTGGTATTTTTTGAATTATGGGTTGGAATGTCGTTGGAACTAGTGAGGGTCTAGTTAACAAGAAATAATTTCTAAATTGGACCTTACGAATGGACTTTTTCTTCTTGGACCCCATACTTTTCTTTATGCACCCCATTATCTTATTTTAACATATCCACAATGATGAAATATTATTCCACATTACACCTTTCAGCATATTTTTTTATGGAATTTTATTTCAAATTATGAAAATAAATCTTAGTTTACTTACATGTGTTAAAATGGTTCTTCTAAAAGTAATTTAATTTATGATATTCCAAAACATCTCTCTCACCTTGTATTTATTTATTTATTTCTATATATTATTTTCTTGAATATGTGAAGGATTATAAGAGAGTATCTTTTTGTTTATCAAATATAATATACTTTTGAGATGCACGAATTAAATAGCATGAAATAGTTTTATTGGACCTTCATTTTGGGCCCATAAATTGTCAGGCTTCAGAAGCCCAAACGAAAAAGCTTGTGCTGGAGAAAAAGGAAAACTTTACTGAATTAAACATATTTCCAATTGTTTATGCAGAATCGAAGAGTGAACGTAAAAGGTGTAAGGTGTCATCAAATTTGTGAGGCAAAACAGAAGACACTGAGGAAAGGGTCTCTTAGTTCGAAGAAACATGAGTTTTCTGTTCGGCAAGCGGAAGACTCCCGCAGGTACTTCTTTTCTCTTGTTGTATGCAAACTTTTGTTTTTTATCAAATGGGTACGTCGTTTTTGTGATCACGTTGATTGAATAGGGCAAATTTTTCTATGCATTCCCAGTTTAAAAAAATTGTGTCTTTAACTTGAATTGGGAATTGGGTTGGTTTGTTATTTGTGGTAGAGCTTTTGAGGGAGAACAAAAGGATGCTGGACAAGTCCATTAGAGAAATAGAAAGGGAAAGGCAAGGCTTGCAGAATCAAGAAAAGAAGTTGATTGTTGAGATTAAGAAGAATGCCAAACAAGGACAGATGGTATCATTTGTTTATTCATTTATTCTGTGTTTCATTGTTATTTTGCATTCTTATGATGGTTGTGTCTGAGGATAAGGTTGTTGCTTTTAAGGATTTTGATTTAGTGTACTGGGGGGAGTGGTGTCTAGGGTTGAGTCTATGAGATAGATTTTGGTTATTGTTCAGAACTAAAACTGTTTTTTGGGGTTGGCTTGAATTTGGTAGGGGGCAGTGAGAGTGATGGCCAAGGATCTCATCAGGACTCGCCATCAGATTGAAAAGTTTTACAAGCTCAAATCGCAACTTCAGGGTGTTTCCTTGAGAATTCAGGTTTGTTTTTGTGCGTTTTCATTGCTAAATTGCGGACCTTGAAAGTCTCTTCATGCTCAATCTGCTTTCTTGGAAACTAGCAGATAAGTTAAAGTAGTATATATGTTTAGCATTGTGTTAATTTGCACATTCTGAGCTTCATGGGAAATAATAATAAACAAATGTTAAGTGGTTATGTTGCAGCAACTGTTTGTAATTTTAGTTGTCAAGTGATGAATTGATGTTGTTATGGCAATAATTTGTTTTGGAGGATTCCCAAAATTCACAATGTAGAAGGTGCATCCATGGTCGTGTACTGAATGTTGTTGCACTTTCGTTTCTCTCTCAGCTAATTCTTACTTGCTACAGATCTAACCCCTGATATAAGACTTTATACTTAAAGATGATTATTCATAACTTTGGATTAATATGGATAACAACCCATTTAGTCTGCCCTAATCCACTTAACAGTTCCAACTTATCAGGACTGAATCACAAACCAAAATAGTTTTGGTTTCATCTACTTTTACGCCAGCAATCACATAGTAGTAAGGTTGAAATACTAATCAATTTAAGACACTAGAATCGTTCAATTCTGTATGAGTGATTTTACTATATAGTGTTTAAAAAGGGACTCTGATGTCAATTTCAGACACTAAAATCCACTCAAGCAATGGGGGAGGCCATGAAAGGAGTTACCAAAGCAATGGGTCAAATGAATAGGCAGATGAATTTGCCTTCGTTACAGAAGATAATGCAAGAGTTTGAAAGGCAGAATGAGAAGATGGAACTGGTTTCTGAGGTAATGGGAGATGCAATTGACGATGCTTTGGAAGGTGATGAAGAGGAGGAAGAGACAGAAGATCTTGTCAATCAGGTTCTTGATGAGATCGGAATTGATATCAACTCTGAGGTAAGAAGTTATCAGAAAATAGCTAATTATAGATTTCAGGTTTATCATACTCCTAGCTGGAGAAAATTAAAAGTAATAATGGCAATGACATAATGTATTTCATCTGTTCTATATGCAGCTTTTGAATGCACCTGCATCAACCTCTGTCACTGCACCAGCTGCAAATAACAGGATTGCTCAAGCTGAATCAACAGGCCATGAAGACAGTGGAATAGATGACGATCTACAGGCTAGGTTAAATAACCTGAGGAAAATGTGAAGATTCCAAGGGGGAAGGTCTTCAAAGAACCCAAAAATAATGATTGTATATGAAATTAGGATGTGTTTTATTCTGATTTTACTATCATGTATGAAGCTAACATAAATATGTAAAGAGTAAAGAGTAATATCACAAGTTGAATTTCATGAATACACACAGAAGAAAGAGATTTGTTAATCTTAAACTTTGTATCTCATCTTTGTATTTGATTACCCCTCTTACAACTTATCAAAAGTTTGATTCCGCATCAATAATATAAATCATATGAAATCCTTTGCGTTACATAGAACTATTCATATGTATAATGATTCAGGAGTTCACAATGACCATGATCATGTGATCATTTTCTTCCAGAGCCACGCTACTGTTTTGGGAATTCACTTTATCAATCTGAGTGCGGCACAGTGGACAACCTGAATGAGAGCCAAGCCACTTGTCGATGCAAAAGGTGTGGAAGATGTGCTTGCAAGTGTGAAGCTTCCGTACACTTTCTCCTTCTTCAAAACCTGTCAAGCAGATAACACATTCAGTGTGGTTTGTGCCTTCTGCAGCCTTGTAGTGGAAGGTAATCGAATGAGACTCCAAACTCATGCAAGGAGAGAACTTTTCATCAAAAGATAAGCCTGTTGTAGGAAGGGATCGTAGGTGATTGGTATCCAAGCACCAGCCAAGCATGATCAAAGTGAAGAATGTGAAAGAAATTAGCAGTGTTCCAATTATCAGAAACCCAGGGTAGAGATCCATTTCCTCTTATGGCATTGAGTAATAGAAGAAATGGTGAAATGGGTATGTTGTTACAATGGGATAGAGCCGTGTGATGATATGGTTGACGATAACTATGAACACAACAACGACCAATTCGATCTCAACAATGCTGGAGCACATAAAAAGACGACTTCTTGAGGTATGTGTTCATGCTTTTGAAGGAATAAAACAAGCGTTTTTATTGTCCTTTAAGCAAATGAACAGAAGTAGCATTTTGTGATTGATGAGCATAAATAAACCAGTTTTGTTGTTGCAAGTAAGAAAACATTTGATATTTACAATGGAGTGGCATATATCTTCTTTTGCTGCTGGTTGAATACTTCCAAATATGAAGGATCTTTTGGCGGCTTCGGCGCAGGAATCCTTGTGAAAGGACTTCTTCTGAATAAATCGGACTTGCACACTATATACCTAAGATGCATGAGGTAAAATTACTAAATACACTATATGCCTAACGAACGAATGAGGTTGAAGAGCGATAGCTTGAAGGAAGACTGTAATTGTTGCAAACAAAAACATTAAATGAGGTACATGTTCAAAGGTATATCAATCCTTAAATTATTGAACAAGTATCAGAAGATATCTTTTTCATTCCTTTTGTGATTGAAGGCAAATACGGTTTTCACATGAGTATATTTTTTGTCTCGTATAAATTCTCGAGTTTAGGATCGTTTACATTATCCTATCAAAATTACCTAAACTAAAGTTTATCATTTTACAATAGTTATATATATATATATATATATATATATATATATATGAATGGTGCAATTTTGCACCGAATTTATGAAAATGGACAAATTTTAAAAACTTACGAAAATAGACAAGTTATTTTTTAGCAGCACGACTTATTTTTTAAAAGTTGTTATTATGGAATGCGACTTCATTAGTAATAGAAAAATAACAAAGAGGCCGTGAAGAATAAAGACAAATTTAGTTGCGAAAAAATGAACTGAAGAAGTCATCAAGGGGTATGATGAATTATTCACTTAGCACAACTTTAATTTGACTTAATTGATGATTTAAAAACTTTTACTAAGCTGAAGTCATCAGGGGTATGATGACTCAGTTGAAATTTTAGATTTATTTTATCAACGTAAATTGAAAATTTATTGCTTAAAAATATGTAACTTAATAAATAATTTGATAAATTGTTTTACTTATTAAAAAAGTATTATAATGTATAAATAGTGAGAAAATAGTGTGTAGTAAAGTGAAGAAAATACGTATGATTATTTTATTAAATATAGTAATAATGATTTGGATTATTTAAAAAATTAAAAAAATATATTTATTATTTTCTGAGAGTTGTGGTTAAAAATATTTGTAAATGAAACCACTATGATTCATAGATTAATTCAAAAATAAAAATATAGCGATAATTTGGACAATAATATTATTGTTACATAATACTAAAGAAATCATTTGTGAGATATTATGTTATAGGATGACAATTTTTTTTGCCTTCTTGATCATTTCATGTGGGTCTTTTTGGATAGATATGTTAAGGACAAATTCTTCCTCCACTCCCATACCCTCTTTCTGCACCCCTATATAATCTTTTTATTCCATGACTGCCCTTCATGAAATTACATAAATACCCTTATCATTTTTTGAAATTATGAACCGGATGGAGGTGCATCCGGTTCTTATTTTAAAAAAAAAATACAAACCGGACGACCTCATCCGGTTCTCAACCCAGTAGATCGGAAAATCCTCAAATTCACCATCGACAACCCCCAAATCCCGAATCAACTACTCTAATCATCAATATCACCTACTAATTGCTAATAAACATCACAAATTGGTTACGTAATGCTTCTATGAAGGATTAATTGAAAGATTTTGAATAACGAACGGAAGTCGCGAATGGCTTACCTAAACCGGACGAAGGTTCTCTTAACCGGATGACTAGCTAACGAAACGGCTGAAGGAAGTATTTGGC
>Ga0099824_1008540_pt1 | contig 13069 bp, 3 predicted proteins | sample SiratrowhiteBW_FD_76837 | JGI IMG/M metagenome (GOLD analysis project Ga0099824, IMG submission 76837) | Root nodule microbial communities of legume samples collected from California, USA - Siratro white BW | ecosystem: Host-associated > Plants > Roots > Nodule | place: USA: California... | reverse complement strand
ATATATATATATATATATATATATATATATATATATATATATATATGTATATATATATAAAAGGAAACCTTTTAATTAATATACACATTTTATATTCTAATTTTATTTTGATTGTATTTCAAATAAAAAAGTTAAAATAAATTATTCAAATTCTAAAAATAATACACATATTTAAATATCACCACACACTACACATTACTCACATATTTTAACAATATAATATAAATCACTCACTAATCATTATTATTTTTTTTTCTTAACAAATATATCTTAATAATGTTTAATTTGATGGATATATTTTGTAATTTATAACATATTTAGGTGTGTGAATTTTAAATAATTTTAATTTAAAGAAATTCTCTTATATATCTATAACCTTAGTAAAGGGATAATCCCTTTTAATTACTTTTTTGGAGTATACAGATTGTTAATATTTTACCTTTTTATGTAACTGTTTTTTAAAATTCAAAAAATCACCCGCAATAAAAAACCCACCTACAATAACATTATAAAAATTATATTTTTATAATTAATTTTTTATGGAATTGTTTTATAATTTAATATATATTTTTTATTTTAATTATCATAATAATAAATTTCTTATTTTTTATCATTTTTCTTAAATAAGAATGTTCGTACGGAATACTTTTTAATAAAAATAAATTTACAATATTTTTGAAAATCAAAGTATTTTTATAAAATTTTCGATATTTACCCTTTTCAATGTATTTTTTTTTAATGTATCTCCCTCCACAATTTCAAGTCAAATTTCTTCTCTTCTTGCCAATTAATATTATCTACCAATATTTTGACACGTAAGTTTTACATGTTGCTTTCTTACCTCCCTTTAGTAGTCCAATTCCTTCACCAAACCGATATACTTCAACGAAGCAGCAAGTATCCTTGTTTATGTTTTATATAAATAGTCTTTTACACAATAATTGTTGAATAAATTAAAATAAAAATTAATTATCGAAAATGAATTTAGAAATATAAATGTGTTTGATCCGTTTTGGATTCAAGAAGGTGATGTTAATATATAAGGAGTGTTAACAAAATCTACGTATTTATGGAAATGGCACGTACATAATGCAAATCCAAATATATATATATATATATATATATATATATTTAAAGGTGAATTCAACTGTTTTGTGGAGAACAATAATATGTTAAGATTTTTTGAAAAAGAAATTAAATATTTCAAATCCTTAAACAAATATATATTAAAAAAAGTAGGTAAAATAAATGTTATATTATAAAAGTTAATTACAACTTTAGTAAAATAATTAATTATATTTTAAGAGTGAAAGAATAAATAGAAACGTATCTATCATGAAATAATAAACTAAAACTTCTATTTAAAAGCAAATAACGATTAAAAATCTCACCTACTATAACAATGCTAAATCCTATTTTTCTTATAGTATTAGAACCTAATTTTAAAAGATGTAGAAAACGATAAAAAAAATCTCACCTACTAAAACCTATTTTCTTATAATCTTAAAAATAATTTTGAAAAAGAAAGTATATTTTTACAAAACACTCTTACCTTCAAAGGAATAGATGAGTGTAGAGTGAAAGTTGATGAAATAACAAGCTCAGTTAGTAGAAAGTATGTGGGTTGATTATTGGATTATTCATAATTCCCAACCTAGGTCTAAATTTATCACAATAATTAAAAATATTTTTTTTACAATTGAAATGATTAATTGTAAACCTAAAACATAATATATGTATTAGAAAAATATTTATTATGAATTTCAATAATTGTACAAAAATAAGCATTTTAATTCTAGTGTTTTTGCGAAGTAAGAAGAGTCTGGTGAAAAGAAGTGGGCCAGGGAGTGTTCTCGCCCCAAATATAAACCCCCAACACCAACAAGAGAAAGGCCTCAATTCCTTTCCTTTAGCCCTTTCTTCAAGCCAACCTCTTCCCTGTTCCTTCTTCCTCCTCGATCCTCCTCCAATCATGATCACAGGTCAATCTTCCATTCCCCGCAAGCTACTCTTCCTTTCTCCTCTGTGCATTCCTTGCCCTCTTCTCGATGTCTTTTCTTTTCTAATTTTATATGCTGCTCTTTTCTTTGATTTCTGCTGCGTTTTCCAATTCAGAGAGATGCGGCGCCCGTAATTTAGGGTTTGTGCTGGAGAGACAAGGGATTTGTGTTCGTTTCGAATTCTGATGGGATGTTGCGTTTTCAACTTGATTTGTGGCTTCTTTTTTTGAATTAATGTGTTCTGTGTGAGCTAGGATGATTCAGTGTTATATTTGATTTGAAGTTTGGCGGTTCGTTCGTTACACTTTGTTACTGAGTTATTATCGATATTCAATGTTTTTTTTTTTTTGGTTTATTGGAACTTTCGAAAAGGGAGATGTAGCTGCATTCAACTTCTTTTGAAGTCTAACTATGCTATAGGAGCAGTGAGGAAATTACGCTTGGTTTTTGGATGATTTTAAATGTTTTTCACTGTGCTGAAGGTTTGCCTTATTTTGCATCTCTTAACGGATATTGTCGTTAAGCTGATGGAATGTTAGCGATTAAACGGAAAGTCCTGGTTTTGCCGTACGATCTGGGGTTCCGTTAACTGATATATTGTATTGCTGCGTGTGAATTGCAATTTTTTTATATGGTTTTATAATCTGTTATTCTCTACTTATCTTTTCTCTGCAGTAAGTGTAAAATGGCAAAAAGAGATATTTAAAGAAGTGGAAATTGACACTACCCAGTCTCCTTACGTTTTTAAATGCCAATTATATGATTTGACTGGTGTTCCTCCTGAAAGACAAAAAATTATGGTCAAGGGTGGTCTTTTGAAGGTAAGTAGATTGTTGAAGTGATTTCTTTAAGTGATGAGAAAAAGTAAACTTGGGCTCACCTTAGTAGGTCTTCTAAAAAGATCATAACAATAACCCTTTTCTTCCTTTGATTTCATCTTGTAATGCAGGATGATGCTGATTGGTCAACATTAGGAGTGAAAGAGGTTAGCAGTGCTAGCATGTGTTTTTCAGTACAGTTCTTCTGTTTTCTATGTAACCTTTCATTTAATGGATCCACATAATCTCCTGTTTTCAGGGTCAAAAGCTAATGATGATGGGTACAGCTGATGAAGTAGTGAAGTCTCCAGAGAAAGGAACTGTTTTTGTTGAAGATCTTCCTGAAGAAGAACAAGTAGTTGCTGTTGTAAGTTTGAACTCTTACACATACATTACTTGGAACTGCAAAATATCCGTGTTTGTAATTTTTATAACAGTGGTAGTTCTCAAATAACGGACATGATTTATAAGTATCTTAACTGATGTATGATGTATTACTCTTGTATTTTTTTCCTTGTGTTATCAGTCATTTATAAAAGACACAAGGCGAATAATTTTTTCCTTTAGTATAAATTTAAAATCAATATTTTCCAATAACCCACCCCTATCCTTTTGATTTTGTTTTTTGATGTGAGGCCCCCTAGTTCAGAAACTTAAAAATAGCAGCTTATGAACACGAAAGTTGTCATAAAATAAATTTTTTAAAGCTTTAATGGACCCTTATTGTCTTTTCTATATAAAATTTTGTGTTTTCTTTCTCAGTAGAAATTCTTTAGATTGAAGATATTCTCATCTTGTTCAATTGGTCTGGGGTCTTATATCCGGTCCTCTAAAGATATACATGGCATTGAATTGGTCGTCCATTTAAACAAAACATCATATCGGTTCTTGTTAACATGCATCAAGTTGGTACTTCAGAGTCACATTTTGTGTTTTCTTTCTCAGTAGAAGTTCTTTAGATTGAAGATAGTCTCTTGTTTGATTGGTCTGGGTTTTAGATGTTTGCTCCTCTAAAGATATACATGTATTGCATCGGTCATTCATTTAAACAAAACTTCAAATCGGTTCTTGATAACATGCATCAAGTTGGTAGTTAGGGTCACATTTTCCCATCACTTTGGTTCTTAAAATGGCAGCAAATCTGTCTTGCAAGGATGAACTACTGGTGGAGTGAGTTAATATCATTGAATGGCTATGTTTTTACAGAATCTTATTTGGAGATATTCCAGTGTTTGATGTGTTTAGTGGTCTAGGTTCTGCCATATATTCTAAAGATTTTCATGACATTGCATTGGTCATCTATTTAACTTTAACATCAAATTGATTCTCAATATTTTAGTGATATATAAAATTGATCCTTCGGTTTCACATTTTGCCATCACTTTTCTCCTTAAAATAGCAGCAATTCAGTTCTGAAAGGATTATACACTGGTGGAGTTAATTTGTTATCATTGAACGACTAGTATCAGCTGGGCCTTGTTTTTCACTTGTCTGAAGGATGTTGAATTTAACATCTTTTATTTGGTTATTTTCTTCTTTAGTTTGGCTGAGTCATACGCTTGTTTCCCAGGGACACACGGCTGGGCTTTTCAATTTGGGAAATACATGTTATATGAACTCAACATTGCAATGCCTCCATTCTGTGCCTGAGTTAAAGTCAGCTTTGATTAAGTAAGTCTTTTTCAAGGAGTAAGAATTTACATCTTATTTGTTGCATTTTTGAGGCAGACCATTACATATGATGAATACTTTATGAACTTTCCTGGAATCAGGTACTCACATTCTGGACGAAACAATGATGTTGATCAGTCTTCTCATATGCTGACCATTGCAACCCGTGACTTATTCAATGAGCTTGATAAAAGTGTCAAGCCTGTGGCGCCAATGCAATTTTGGATGGTACATTATATATGTAGTCTTCATTACATAACTAATTATTCATCCTTTTTTTTTTTTAAATTTATTTATCTCTGTAATATGTTTTTGGGTGGTAAGACTTTATTTTTTTTTTTGAATTTGAAATGTTACATCAGAACTATATAATTGGGTAGTGCTGGTTGATGTATATGTTAGTTTCTATATTGAAATGTTTATTCATGCCCATTTTTTGTGGCTAATATGTTCATGACCTCCTTTTGAATCCGAAGTGGAGACTCCTCACTTTAAGAATGTGATTTTAGGAATTTATTGATGTTTATCCTTTGCTAATTTTATTTTAGGGCTTTTATGCTGTCTAGTTATTCTCTGTCATTGTACATTAAAAAGCTAGATCTTCATAATATTTTGATGATTGTTTGCTGCTCTGAGCTTGTCTCACACCTTTTCGGGGATGGTGAATGCCAGGTATTGCGGAAAAAATATCCTCAATTTGGTCAGCTGCATAATGGAGTGTTCATGCAACAGGTTTATAAGTTGCAAACCATCTTATGGAGTTTGTTTTATTACTCTAGTGAATTGGTATACCTTACCCAATTTGTTTTTCATGCCTAACAGGATGCAGAAGAATGTTGGACACAACTTCTATACACACTCTCTCAGTCCCTCAGATCCCCTGGATCTAGGTAACTTTATGCCTGTTTTTCGATTACTGAATGCAAGTGTGGCAGTATCTTGTAACTAATATTTATTGTTTAGAAAAGGTGTCAGATTTAAAGGAGTTACTAAACAGTTGATATTGATACCCATTCTCTTTACTTCTCATAGTGGCATACTAGATCTTTCGAACCCTCCTGATTTATAATATATTACTCAATATTTTTCATCCACTTCTTTGCTTTCAGACTGTTAGTTTCATTCTAATAAAATTTATTCTTTGTTTTCAGTGAAAATCCTGATGCTGTGAAGGCCCTCTTTGGCATAGAACTTATTAGCAGGTACAGTCCAATGCTTTCTCCTCAATTGTTGGCTACTAATGTGCAATATGTTAATTACATCCACAAAGTACTGTATATTGATTTTTGTTCTCATTTGTAGCATTGTTCTAGCTACTATTTGTAGCTAGGGATTTGACAGGCTTTCCTCAAATATATGAGAAAGCAAGTAGTTTCTTTCTTTTCTTGATTTTAACTTGTAGACGTCTCATTGTCATCTTCTTTATGCATCATTTTGTTTTTATCCAAACCTCTGTGGTAGCTAGGTTTCAATTGTCATCTGGTCAATTATTGTCTTTTGTGATTTCTTTTTGTAAAGTATGTTCTCTTGTTTGCAAATTGCGTCAGTGGCACTTCTTAGAGAAAGCACAATATCCACTTATCATGCTCTTAGAAATTAAACCTATTAGTTTATAGTATGATAGCTCACGGAATACAAAAATAAAGGCAATATTTTATTCAATGCCTGAGGATGATAGCTTTGCTAATGAAGAATGGTTTGCCGACAATGTTTTTGAATTCGATGCAATTAGGAATTAAGATAAACTGCTCATTTTCAACTTACAAATGGAGCTAGTGATTCTACGATGCATGGGTTAAATAAAATATTTATAAGAAAGTATATTTTATTCAATACATATTTATATTACTTTTTTTTTTGAAATACCTTACAGTTAAAATGTTTCAATGATTGAGTTTTAAGTGTTAAACATATACTCATTTTTGAAATTTAATAATATGATATTATTTTTATTTTTATGTTAATAATGATGTTTGGATATATTTTTCAACTTCATCTCCAGATTTTAAATAAAATAGGCTATTGTGTATGTGTATACATATTCTGACACGTTAATTGAATTTCTCTAAGACATTTAATCATTTAAATTGTCACTCTTTATGCTTCACCACCCTAATTTTACAAAATAATATTTTAACTCAATCTTAAATATATTTTAGTAAATTTTCCTAAGATAAATCATGTACTAAGCAAATTCCTCTTATGATAATAATATTAATTTAAAAAAATAAAATATATTATCAATAAATACTCATGAATGAAATTTTAAATATTACTTTTATTTGTTTAAGGAATGACCACTGTTGAGATGAGTCTCTGGAAGCTCCTGGGGAGGGCAGGAATGGAATGATGTGTAAGCTCATACACATCTAAGATTAAGATTAAAAAATATTTATAAATATGGAGAAGAATTACGTACTTACGCATGATAAAAAATCATGATTTTTTAAGTTGCCGTTGCCATGCTGCGATGGTAATGAAAGCACTTTTATATCATCTAGATTAGAGTATAAATGAGTGTGTCAATTGTGATTTCCCCTCCATATTTGAAGTTGTAACCTAGCTAGGTTTTGGGCTTATATTGTAGTTTATGTGCCCATGACTCTGTCAGCCTTTTTACTGGAAAAAAAATATTTTGTTCTATACATACTTGTGTATGATTGTAGTTCTTGCTTTATGGTGCATTCTGGTTAGTTCACTTTACTATGAATTAAGAGAGACAACAATTCACACTTTTTTTAGATCTACTAAAATGCTTATTGATGTTCCTAAAATTGCATCCCGTTAATGTGTAGTCATTTTCCATTTTTTTTTGATAACTTGTTAGGATTCATTGTCAAGAGAGTAATGAAGAAAGCTCGGAAACAGAGTCTGTTTATTCACTTAAATGCCACATATCGCAGGAGGTGAACCATTTACACGAAGGGATAAAACATGTAAGTGCTAAGCCATTTCTCCTTATCTCTCTTTACATTGAGAACACACGTTTTTTCTATGTTGGGGGTGGGGTTTTTTAAAAGGATGTTTTATCCTTAGTGGCCCCCTTTATACTTGTTTTTTTGTCTAACTTCATAAATTTTCTTGATAAAGCTGTATAGCTATGCTATTATGCAGTGAAAGTTCATAAAGTTCCTTCTACTGCCGAAAGATGATTGGTTCTTGAGAACCAGTATCTTATATTTTATCACCACCACTGTTACCTGCAGCAAAGATATTTTCTTGGTTTACAGAGGTCTTAGGTTTGGGGTGAGTTTTTTGGGAGTGGGAGGTAGACAGAGGTGTTAGGTCGGTTCAAATGACTGCAGCTCCCTTGTGCATGCATGCACACATAAACCAAAAGGAAATTAACAATAAGGAAATTATTGGTAAATTTTTTCCTTTTTACAGATAATGATCTGGTTAATGAAGTTCATGCAGTGGTTAATATGTAACATGTTGACTTTATTAACCATTGGTATGGCTAAAGGTTACTAATTTAGACTGATATTATTCTTAGCTTTTTCTCCATCCCCCCATAGAACTACTGCTAAATGAAAATTCGATTTTAGTTTGACAACATTTAGGTCTATCATATTGTTTAATCTTTTCTTTGTTATGATGAATATACTTATGAGCTTCTATTAACCTAGCTGACTTTTGTAGGGTTTAAAATCAGAGTTAGAAAAGGCTTCACCTGCATTGGGCCGTAGTGCTGTGTACTTGAAGGAATCACGCATCAATGCCCTGCCAAGGTTGATATTATCCTTTTTAAATGATATTTTTTGGATCCTGTTTTGTTTGATGCCATGTGATTTCAGTCGGATACAGTTTGAAGTATACATGTACAACTACCTTTGATAGTATAACCTGCATTAAAGGTCTAGATAAGATTACTAGTTAGGTTTGGTTTCTACATGGACTGTTTCAAGACATCCTTCTTCAGTCTGTATTGAAAATGAGTCAGCCTAATTTTTTTGCTGTACATTCTAATTCCTATGAGCATGTGGATGGTCTAAAGTAACAATACTAGTAATGACTCGTGAGACCTTGTTTGAAAGAGTTGTTAAGATTCAATGATAAAACTTATGATCTTTCTCATGGGTCATAATTAAAATATTGGTTTGACAAAATTGGTTCTCAAATATTAGCCCTCGCAGTTGTTCAGATGAAGATTGGTTGCTTCATTGTCATGTTTTATTTCTTCATTGGTAATTGCTTAGTGATGCGTTTTTCAACTTTTGCCTTTTCAAGGTATTTGACTGTTCAGTTTGTCCGTTTCTTTTGGAAGAGGGAGTCCAACCAGAAGGCTAAGATTTTACGGGTAACATTCACTATATTTCCCCTTTTGTTTTGTCTTTTTTGAGGTCGGTGTTGGGTTTTGACAAACTATCCTTTAAAGATTTTGTTTGTTATCTGAAATTTATTTTACTGCCTTTGTGCTTGGTTATCTCAGAAAGTGGATTATCCTCTGGAGTTGGATGTTTATGATTTTTGTTCAGATGATCTTCGTAAAAAACTGGATGGTCCTAGACAGGTATCCTTTCTGTCTTTATATGAAAATCTTATGGTTGTTTGTAAAAAAAGAAAGATGTTTGCTTTGTATAGTGTGTGGGTTATATTTTCATTTTCGATATTGTACCTTTAGATCCTAAGAAATGAGGAAGGCAAAAAGCTTGGTCTTAAAGTGAACGAGAAAAGTTCTGCTCAGAAGGAAAATGATGTGAAAATGTCCGACGCTGAGGTGAGGAAACCAGCCAAACTTAACATCATGTTTGATATGCAGTGATTGTGATTCCCTTCAATGATTTCCATGCTTGCTATCATAAGTATGGAGTAGTGATTTCATCCCGTTTAGCAATAGTATTAAGGGTTTGTTTCTGTACTGCTTTTGAAAACAGTTTTTGTTTTTTAAACTAAAAACTTGTTTGATAACCATTTTAATAAAATAGTTTTAAAAAAAAATTATTTTTTGTTTTTGAAAGCTAAAAAATGAAAAAATGATTAGATGTGTTTTCTGTTTTTATTTTCTCAACCTGTCTTCAACACTTGTTCCATTTCTCTACCGCACTCCATCGCTACCAACATCATGAGACAAAATCTTCCTCCTATTTCTATTCCTTTTTCATTTTCTTTCTAAAACAGTTTTCAGACTAAAGTTACCAAAGAAGTGTTTTTTCTAACTTATTCTCAAAAACAGTTCTTCAAAATTGATTACTAAGGCTGTTTTTAAAAACTAAATCAAACAGCCCTTAAGTATCCTTTTCTTTTCTTTTCCCTATATGCCTGTGAAAAAACCTTTTTCTTATTTGAGCCTATAATTTTTCTTTTACTAATAAAATTACAAAGCTGTTTAATTTCTTGTTTAATTATCTTGTTGTAGAAAAAAAGACTTTGGTTTGCTAGATATGTATATATGATGCAAGTGAAAACTCGTTTTTTTAGATTACGTTGATTCTATGTATCAATAATTACACTCGATTCCAGTCCATTTAATGCCCATTGCATATCCTACATGCTACAGTGAGCATAAATAAATACGATCCCTCATATTCTGCTTCTTTGATTGATCCAGGGATCATCGAATGGAGAAGGTGAACCATCTGTAGTTCCCATGGACGAGGGTGAGATCTTGCAACGATCTGTTACTCATTTATTTTCTACTGCGAGTAATTTATATATATGCACTAATCCTCTTTCTGCTATGTATTCATCATTCTCCGTCTATAGGTGAAAAGGAAGCACAAATGACTGGAATTTATGATTTGGTTGCTGTGTTAACCCACAAGGGTAGAAGTGCTGATTCAGGACATTATGTTGGTTGGGTCAAGCAAGAAAATGGTTGGTTCTAGGAAACAGAATTTTGTTTGTGCTATCTAACCTTCTGTCCTGGTCTCTTCCAAACAAAATCTATTTTTTTGTTGGCAGGGAAATGGATTGAGTTTGACGATGACAATCCCAAACCAAAGTTAGAAGACGACATCACTAGACTATCTGGGGGAGGTGAGTGTTACATAATTAATTTGCGGACATGGATTTTATTTACTTCTCCCTCTACCCTACTCCCATCCTCTCCAAATCTCAGCCTAGCAGGATCCTTAATCTGTATATTTGTAGCTTGAATTCCTCCCCCCCTTTAACCATTGACAAATTTATTATTATCTTTTTAGTCTCTATGATTATGAAGTAAGGGCATCCGTTCTTCTATAAAATTCAAATTTGTTGACTATACGTTGATCCCGTAAAAAAATTGTCATCTGTCTTCAGGTGATTGGCATATGGCGTATATAATCATGTACAAGGCTCGTGTTGTATCTGTGTAATTGCTAGGAAGAGCAGATTTGATGATTTTCCTCGGAAATTGATGGATTGTGTTGTGCTCCTGAGATTTGATGGTTGTTAGTCAGTGTTTGCTTTAGGTATTGTATTTTTTAAAGGATGTATAAGGATTTGAGTTGAAGCATGGTTATGGTAACATGAATCTTCGTCCTTCCAATTCCATCAGTTGGGTCCAGGAGGCAGTTGAGTTGAATATCAAGGAACAATTGTTTTACGATGAAGTCAAGATATTTCTTTGAAACGCCAGAGCAACGTCCTTTATCAAATGCTTAGTGATCAGATATGCTTTTATTGTTACTGATAACGATGGAGGCTCAAAACCTGACAGACTTATTTAATTTGATTATGACAAGTGAATCATTTTTTTTATAATTTTAAAGATTTTTTCACCTATTCAGTTTATGACAATAATACTAAATCTATTAAATGTTTTGTCGGTTTTATTAATAACTAGTTTTTAAAATTAAAAATCATGTTTGGAATGTACCTGTGATGCTAAATGTTATCATTGTCATGAGCTTTTTAAGGGTACTGGATCGCATTTGTTATAACTTTAAGCTGTTTATAGTTTTATAATTAATTAACATGCTTTTTCATTATTGATTAATGACTTTTTCATTATTGATTAATGACGGCAAGGGGACCAACGTAAGTCAACACCGGAACCATGATACGACGAGATGGGATATTTTGAAAAGGATGGCAAAATGCGTGTTCATTTCCAACAAATTTTGGACATTAAAATAATGTTTACCTTATGGTAAGTTATTTATTATATTTTAATTTTCGAATGTTTTATAAACAATGGAACTGAGTTTAAGTTTGAGATTTATTGTTTTAATTATTTTCTCATTTTAATTTTTAAAAATAAATATAGTTTTATTTTAGAATTAAAAAAAAAGTTTGGTCCAATCTAAAAACGAAAAACAGAACTGCAAAAACAAAAATTTGAAATAACGAGATTCCCTGTTTGCACTCCTCATTTCTCTTCGCACACCCCACTCTCTCTCTTAGAGAGGTGACTAGATCAATCTGCTGCTCACACCTTGCCTTTTCTTCCTCACATACCTCTCTCTACATTTCTAAATCTCACACCCTTCCTCCCTTTTGGGCAACACATCAGTTTTCTTTCACACCCCTTTTCTTTCTCTTCACTCACACCTCCTCTCTTAGGCCAAGGCCGGTTTGGTCGGTTTTCTCATTTTGGTACAATTTTTTTCTAAAAATTTTTTGAATGGATAATTTTTATTTATTTCAATAATGGGTAAATTCTCTAAGAAGAAATCCTGCTACCATGCACGAATTTATGTAACTCATAATTGAAATCGTGCTCATTCAATTTTGAATGCACATATGATACGTATTTTAGTTAAATTTTGACTAACTTAAATTGAAATAATTAAATACTAAATTAAAAATAATTAATTTCTAAATTACAATAATTAAATACTAAATTTAAAATAATAAACAATTAAGTTAACAAAACTTTTCACTTTCCTATCACTCAGACTAAATCAAATAACATTGTCTTTTCTTATGCATCTTGATATTTTGCTATCATTTAGAATTTAGGTTTAACTTTTCTTATCACTCACACAAAATAAATCTCATCAACACCATCTCATATAGCAAATTATTTGTTGTGTAACTGATAGAAAAATTAAAACCCAAACCCTAATTTGATAGCAAAATTAATTATTTTTAATTTATTATTTAATTATTTTAATTTTGTTATTATTTAACCAACGATTTATTCTTTGATAGATGAAATCGTGCCCATCTATCAAGGGAATAAAATTCTTTTTTCCAAAATTTTCATAGAAAATTGCACGAGAATGGAAAACCAATCGTTTTCTTCCACAACCCTTGACTTCTCTCCCAAATCCTCCAAAAGCAGTTATGTGCCCTCTTGGTGGGGATTACCTTTTAAATTTAGAGATTCTGCGCATATATATTTTTTGTTTTCCTTTCAAAGGGAGTGACTCTGATCCCAGTCTCCACCTTCGGCTTCACGCACAAAAAAATTTCACTCTCATTTTACTCTTCAAACACACCGAGCTCAGCCTGATTAGGTTCCCATTCTTCACTCACTGCTTATTCTCATTCCCAGCTCACTCTGATTTCTCAAAAAAAAAAAAAAAAAAAAAAAAAAAAAAAAAAAATAATAAAAAAAAAAAACATAATAATAAAAAAAAAAAAAAAAAAAAAAAAAAAAAAAAAAAAAAAAATATATATTTAAAATTAAATTTAAATATATTATTTTTT
>Ga0099824_1008538_pt1 | contig 13073 bp, 4 predicted proteins | sample SiratrowhiteBW_FD_76837 | JGI IMG/M metagenome (GOLD analysis project Ga0099824, IMG submission 76837) | Root nodule microbial communities of legume samples collected from California, USA - Siratro white BW | ecosystem: Host-associated > Plants > Roots > Nodule | place: USA: California... | reverse complement strand
TACGGCTCAAGAAGATGATAATTCAGATGCAGGAGAATTGAAGCTTCATTTTGCTGATGTTTATTACAGTCCACCCTAGAAAATCCCACTGTGAATTCAAGCACTGCAACCTTTTGATTATTTTTTTTAGCTGGTTCTTGTTTCTGGAATGCAAGAGTTCCAATGTCTAGTCATGATTTCCATGTCCACATTATTTGTGTGGAGATGGAAACTATTCTTTGCTATAGATAGAATAGATGACTTTAGATTTCTATAATTCTTTTTTTTTTTACTTTCAATTTCTTATAAAGTTAGATTTGCTTGATCATTAGAATAATTCTGCTCAAGATCTAAGTTTTTAATGGTACAGTTACCATACTTGATTATTACATTTAACAATCATGTAAAATAATATTTAAAAAAACTTGTAATATAACATTTTCTGTGTTCCTCTTCCCCACCTATCAATTCCAAAAAATTCATAGATGAACCTTACAATTTGTCATTTATTTAACATCTGGTATAAGTGGGATTGAAAAAAAAAAGTTCTTCTCAATTGTTTTGAGCATTTCTCTGGGAATCACTTAGCATGCTTTTGTGTAGTTTTATCTTTGAAGTGATTGATGTCACAATTCTTATACAAAAACTATAGCACATTTTTGACGGTTCTTAAAAATTGTGACATGAATTAAAGATTGCTTATATCATAATTTTTAATGGTGAGGAATTTTTTAGTGTTAAAAGATAAACAAGAATTGTACTCTGTTCAACGTACAGAATATGCCACAGGATTTGCTGCAGCATATACTATAGAGTGTACATTTGTTTGGAGATAAAAAAAACGGATTAATTGAAAAATTAATAATAAAAAATGTGATATTAGTCCCTTTAAAAAAATATCTGTCTTTCTAACTGATTTTTAGTTTTTGTCTCTAAATTCAATTTTAGAATAAAAATAAAATATAATTTAGAAATTTATAAATTTTGAGGTAGGTACTCTGTCATTGTTATGAGATGTTATTTATTTAGAATTGTACTTAATTTTCTGTTAATACATAAGTTATTCATGAATGTCAGTAAAAGTAAAATTATTTTTTAATAATAAATTAACAAGTACCAAAAATTAAAATTTACCAATTTTAAGTAAAAATATAATTTAAGTCTTTAAATTCCCAACGCATTCAGGCGAAGCACAGCGCAAGTTTGAAACTATATTTTGGAGTTAAAACAAAAATAATAACATAAGAGAAAAACGACAGCGTTTCCAATATTTTTCTTCCCCTTTCTTTTCCTTTTACATTCTCCTTTCTCTCTCATCCCTTCAATGGAGGGTTTTACGAAGGTTTAACCCAAACTTGAAGTGTACGATCAAGCTCCACAATTTACCAACATGAGAAAAGTTTTGAATTCGTTGTCTCTCCTCGCTCGTCGGAGATCAATCTCTTCCTTCTCCAAATCATACGCTTCCGATGCACCCTTCAACCGCTGCACCAAAACCCACGAGTTACTCACCCGACCCAACAAGTTTGTCACCACCCCATTTCGAAACATGGGCACCCTCGTTCAGAAAACATCTCCAGTCCCCTCTAGACAGCGCAAAATCATGGAAAAATCGCAGCTTGAGGAGACTTTTGAGTCTGCAGAAACCACCGAGGAAATGCTCAAGGCGTTCAGTAGCATGGAAAAGGTTTTCGAAGAGAGAGAGCTTGGTTTGGCTTCTTTGAAGATTGGCCTTAAACTTGATCACGAAGGTGAGGATCCTGAGAAAGCTCTTTCCTTTGCTAACAGAGCTTTGAAAGCTTTGGATAAAGATGATACCAGCCCTTCTCTACCTGTTGCCATGTGTTTGCAGTTGTTGGGGTCTGTTAATTTTAGGTTGAAAAGGTTTAGTGATAGTTTAGGGTACCTTAATAGGGCTAATAGGGTGTTGGGTAGGTTGCAGGATGAGGGTCTTGGTGTTGATGATGTGAGGCCTGTGCTGCATGCTGTGCAGCTTGAATTGGCCAATGTTAAGAATGCCATGGGGAGGAGGGAGGAGGCTCTTGAGAATCTTAGGAAGTGTTTGGAGATTAAGGAGATGACTTTTGAGGAGGATAGTGGGGAGTTGGGTAAGGCCAACCGTGACTTGGCTGAGGCTTATGTAGCGGTTTTGAACTTCAAGGAGGCGCTTCCTTATTGTTTGAAGGCGTTGGAGATTCACGCAAAGGGGTTGGGGCAGAACTCAGTGGAGGTTGCCCATGATAGGAAGCTTCTTGCGATTGTGTATAGCGGGTTGGAGGAGCACGAGGAGGCGCTGGAGCAGAATGTTTTGGCGCAGAGGATTTTGAAGAATTGGAATCTTAATGCAGATTTGTTGCGCGCTGAGATTGATGCTGCAAATATGATGATTGCTCTGGGGAGGTATGATGAGGCTGTTGGTACTTTGAACGGTGTTGTGCATCAGACGGAGAAGGATAGTGAGACTCGAGCACTTGTGCTTGTGTCAATGGCGAAAGCATTGTGTAATCAAGAGAAGTTTGCGGAGTGCAAGAGGTGTTTGGAGGTTTCCCTTGGGATTCTTGACAAAAGAGAACGGATTTCACCTGTGGAAGTAGCCGAGGCGTACTCGGAGATATCAATGCAGTATGAAACCATGAATGAGTTTGAAACTGCGATTTTGTTGCTGAAGAGAACACTAGCTTTGCTTGAGAAGCAGCCACAAGAGCAGCACTCGGAGGGGAGTGTTTCTGCAAGAATAGGTTGGTTACTATTGTTGACGGGTAAGGTGCAGAAGGCTATTCCTTATTTGGAAAGTGCTGCTGAAAGATTGAAAGATAGCTTTGGTCCCAAGCATTTTGGAGTGGGTTATATCTACAACAACTTGGGGGCTGCGTATTTAGAGTTGGAGAGACCCCAGTCAGCAGCACAAATGTTTGCAGTAGCAAAGGATATTATGGATGTATCTCTTGGTCCACATCATGCTGATACAATTGAAGCATGCCAGAATCTTTCAAAAGCTTATGGCGAGATGGGAAGGTATGAATGGTTTTATTGTTCTGACTTCATATGTTGATATAATTTCTATTTATTTGTTGATTGTGAGAACAATTTTTTTTTGCTCACTTATTATAGTTGTTAGAATAGGTTAAGTAGGTTTTATTCAAAAACTGTTTTTGGGTAGTACCTATATGTACCTAGGATTATTTGTCTTTTACTCTTTCCTTTGTCATCATTGTGTCACATATCCGTTGTATATAAATATGAGCACCCAAGGGAGACATTTTCAAGCTATGTTCTCTTTGTTCTTGCATGATTTGGTGGACCGATTGTTCTACCTGTTATTAGATCACCTACCAATATTTAGTTTCACACTTGAGATGTTCAGTTTTTGGCATGAGACGGTGTGTTGGAGATCTTATATCGACTACATATATGACCAAATTATAGTATATAAGTAGATACAAACCTTGTCTTAGAAACCGATTTTGTGATATTGAGTTAAACTTTAAGTCTCCTTCCTAAGAATAGTATATGATGTACTTTATCTTTTGTAACTTTTCTGGTCTCTCTAAACTCTAAACACAATACTTTTGAACATATACCAATTACTGTGCTATCCAGATTCCATTAGAACTACTGTTTTGGACTTGTGAAATACCTGGATGGCTGAATTTTTCATGCATTCTCCTTTAATAATTTATTTCAGAGAAGAGGTTGTGATGATTAATAAGTCTTCTTGTGTTTTCACATTTTGTTTACTGACAGCTTCCTTATAGAATTATGCAACACTCATAGTCCTATACTCTGTCTCCCACTCACTCTGTCCTTATTTTTCATCAAACTACATTTTATACTTTATTGCAACCTAAAAATGAATTAATTTGTAAACCACTATCCTGCGTTTTGTACTTAGCATAGGATTTCTGATTTAGGGCTATTGCATAGAGTTCTATTCTTCAAATGTGAGATAGAATGTAATTGAGTTGAAAGATGATATCCTTGAGGTTGGATCTTGAATGAAAGGTATTATGTCCTTAGGAAATGCTGCAAATGTAGACGCCATATACGTGTTGCTTCTGTTCTGAACTTTCAGCCTAACACATCTCATGAATCATGATTGAGCTTGGTCAGTTTGAGCGCCATTGCCAATGTTATTTTATTTACAGTCTACAGAATTTTATTTTTGAAGTTGTTATGTAATGATCCTATGCTGGGAATGTATGTTAGAATTATATCTATGTGGTGCAATTGTTGTTTGATGAGCACACAATGGATGGAGATAGAATATAAGTGCTTGTAGGAGAATCTATGTTTGCCACCATCTCTGCATGTATTATTCCATATTTCTGCTAGTAAATACAAAATGCCGTGTTAATGATAAGATTGAGGAGTTAATTTCTTTTGGTAAGCTACCTTTTATGCATAAAGTTTCTTGGGTGGTTCAGTTGGATGCATTATTTTAATGGAGATAGAGAAAATAATTAATTTGATAACAAATTAGGGAGAAAAAAAAATTACTACTTCATTGGAATGTGAAAACATCAATCAATTTGAGAAATGTTTAGATGGCTGGAATTGCAGTCATTGTGAGACGGAGTAATATGATTTTAGCTGTCCTACCTGGTTAACTAAGATGCTTGAAATTGTTTAGTTTTGTTCATTGATGGATATATTTTACCTATTTGTCATTGTAGGGAACTGACATTGTATATATAGAATTACGATAATTTTAGGAATTTTGAGGAATGCGATTATATTTGAACTTAGTTGTTCTTAGTTCTCAGCTTCTCTAGTAGTGATGTTAAATGTAACAAATTCCTCCTATTAGGTGAATGGAATGCACAAGCATGTCCCTGCAACTAATTTTTCTCTGTTGTCCCTCTGGGGTATGTGATACATCATACATATCTGACCAAAGGGATAAAATTCATACTTTTCTAAACAGCTGAATCTTGGAATTGCAGTTATGTTCTTGCAATTGAATTTCAACAGCAAGTCATTGATGCTTGGGAAAGCCATGGAGCAAGTGCAGAAGATGAACTTAGAGAAGCTCACCGGCTTCTTGAACAATTGAAGATAAAGGCCCATGGTCCCTCTGAAAATGAGCTTCCTATGAAGGCTTTGCCGTTAGGGAAAACGCCTGCAATATCCAGGAACTCCAAGCTGGAATCATGACATAAATCCCCAGCACTTTAGAAGACTTCCCTTTTCACAATACCATTCCTTATTGTAATGAACTTCTATGATGTTGGTAACTTTACCAGTTTTGAGTCTTCCTCACAGATTTGTGGGGTAATTCCTGAAATTAAGTAGTTGTTATACCTCAATCATATATATTTTGGATTTTCCATCATACCATTTAGATTTTATTTTTCTTTTAAATTCTAAGTCAGTTCTCAGTTGTTTGTCACTAATATTATGGAAATTCCTCTTCAAATAATATACATCATTCGCTAGTTGTTTTATAATGTTGGCTAGTGTTCATGGGTTGGTTATATTGGTTTTACTTTGGAGTAAAATTATATTTGAATTGATGGTATTTAATTTGATTGATTTGATTTGGAGTTTGAATATTTTTGTATTGATATGTTGATTTGGTTCAAGTTATTGGATTGTGATAAAATAATACATTAACTTTTGTAAAGTATTTATCTTATTGGTTGTTTCTATATACTTTTTTTAATTTAATTTCAGTGTAAGGTAAAAATATTTGATTCGTAATTTTTTTCTTTCTAAAATATGATAAAATGTTATATAATAAACTTGACAATTAAGATATTTGGTAATGCTAGATAAACTATAAAAAAAATAGAAAAGGATGAAAATAAAAGTTAAATATTCAATCTTAAAATGTAGGAATTTAGATGTTTGAAAAATAGTTGATTAATCATCTTCTTGGATGAAGTTGAAGAATGAGAATTAAGTAAATTCTAATTAGTTTAGTTTGAATTTAGTGATAAAAACATCAAAACATGTCTGTTGCTTTGAATAGTTGAATTTATCGAATCTTGTTGATTTGATGAATACCCTTTTGGAAGGGACTGGGATTACACGCATTTAGAATATTGATTCCTGTTTCTTCTAAATTGCTCAGTGACGTTTCAACTTTCAAACGAGGGCGATCATAACAGAGAATAAGCACGAAGAAGGATATTAAAATGGACTTACTATGTGTAATAATTTTTTAACAGATGGTGAACAAGTACCAGAAGAAGTATTCATCAATGGTGTTTGCAGAACATATTGTAAATGGCAAAGCTTCATGGAACCATGAGTACTATTTACATATTATTAGAAGAAAAATTCAAGTCCTTAGTTATTTTGTATGAGTATCCTTATAACAGTAGGATTGCAGATTTTTGATTCCTGGCTGATATCTCTGGCATAAATGAGCTGCCTGCAACATTCCAGAAAAGTTGTGACATTTCAAAAGATCACTAACGCCTAGCCATGGGGAGAGAGTGGTTAGGAGCTATAAAGGGACAAGGACAAAGGGTGAATAGCAACCATAGTGCTAAAAATTAAGCTACATTTAATGCTGTATCATGCAGTTGCCCTCTGTCCATATGATTGCAATGAGGCAAAAAGGTAGTATTAGTGATAATTTCCACAAAAGACATTTCTCATGCTGCTACTTATGGTTGCTCATTGCCTGGGTCCCTATGCTCTCTGGCTTCCAATAAATGGCTTCTACTTATAACACATGCTTGCTTGTTCTACCCCCATACACATTTTCAGGACCCAAATACAATACACTCAAATCAAATAAAGGAAATGGAATAATGGGCATCATAGCATGCAGAAAAGAAGGACCCGGAATTATAATTCCCAAGTACTAGTCTACCCAGTGAAAACAATGAGTGTGAAAGTGATACACTGCTAACAATCATTTACATTCATCTGAGAGTAAAACCAAACTTTAGAAAAGAAAAAAATGCCCACGCCTTGCAATTTAAGCAAGGTACTAATTACTAATTCTAAAAGCAAGGCTTTCTGCTTTTCTTTTTCACAACAATTCCACTGTCAGACTCACTAAGTCACTATCATTGCAAAAGTCACTCTACACTCAGCATTTGCTTCTGCCAATTTTCACCACTCAGATTCAAAGATCTTTGCTTCGTTTTGATGACCAAGCCAACCAAACTTGAAGATCTCCATTTTGATGACTGAAAGTAGAAAAAAACACAAACTCCAATTCTGATGGAAGAACAACATATTTTTATAACTGCATCTAGGTTTTGTCCAAAAAACGAAAGAGATGAAAAAGAAAGGAAAACCTTCTCACACTAAACGTCATTTTCCAAAGGAAGAACTGCATTTTTGGATCCCTTTCCATAACAAAATGGGAAGAATGCTCTTCTACATCTGCTGTTACAATACTCACTGGCACTAGCCTCATTCTGATGCCCGTTTTGTTGTATTATGACTTGAGCATCCAAGTAATTTTGTCTGTCATGTGCTGAATCCATTGAGAAAGATCTTCTAATTGGCTGAATGAAAAACTGGTCATCTTTTTTTCTGATATCAATGCACTCATCTCCCATGATGGAAACATGGTGGCACTTCCTTGGTTTCAAGTGCTCCACCTTCCTCGTAGAGTGGTTTCTATGTGCCAAGCTTCCCCTTGAGTCATTCCTCTCTTGTTGCACCTGTGGAAGTACTGCTCCAGGCTCTCCCCCCAGTTCAATAACCACAAAATCTTCATCACTACCCATATTGGAGAGCAACTGAGAATCCTGAGGAGAAGAGCTTGGAGCTATGATATGGTCCAATGGACAGTGTGTGTTGCCTGAAATGCTTGATCTGCAAAGTGGGCAATTGGAGTTGGCCTGAAGCCACACATCAATGCAGTCCAAATGAAAGGCATGGTTGCAGTTGGGAAGAACTTTTAGCACATCACGTTCCTTAAACTCAGCCAAACAAACCACACAGCCATACACACTTTGGTCCCCACCTTCTTCTCCTTTTATGAACTGAAACGTTGGGATTCCTCTGATGACAGATTCATCAAGCCCTCGGTTCCACATAACAGGAGAGAATGCTATGAAGGGATCCTCATTGTGTCGCATTCGCAGGAGGGAAAGCCATCTCATTGGGTTAACTTGACGCCAGTTTGAGCAGTATTTGGTTAAGAAAGTGAAGTAGCTGAGGAGCAACAAAACTGTGGCCAAGATACTGAGCACAACAATAACAAATATAGGAAAAGCATAGTCTGATGAAGCAGGTTGTTGTGGGGGTTGGAGTGTTTCAGCCTGGGCTTTGATGGGTGGGAGAGCTTCATATCCAAGCCTGTTGTTGTAGGAGTGGTTCTTGTTCAGTGCCATAAGCAAAGATGTGAATGAGAGATGGGAATGACTTCATAAATAGGTTTGACTAACGTAGTTACCTTTTTTTATTTGGTTGAATATAGATTAGGATCAAAGGTTAATCTTATCTGTTAGTCTAGTCACACCATGTTAACACAAATGATCTAGCTAAGTAAAGAATAAAAAATAATGTTGTCAAAGTTAAAAAAGCCATGCTAGTAAGTGAATTACATTAATAAGAGAAATGATAATATTATATTATTGGATGTTATCAGTCAAAGAAGACTTGAGGAAAGTGTAAAAGCTATTAAAGAAGAAATGGATTAGTTCTAAGTAACAGGCTAAGACACATGTGGTGATTAATTAGAAGGAAAAGAAACAAGTTGTGACATGAAGAGAAGCACGAGGGGTCAATATTTGTAGCATGTTTTGGTCTCTTTTTCAATCGGTTACTTATTCTTGGAGGTTTCTCTTTTATCTTATATGAACCTTGCCTCCTCCTCAATCTCACTGGTCAGATCACATCTGATACGTGTCTTTGATGGCCCTACCACCCCACAATTAATCACTCAACATGTTATCAGATCACATTCATCCTTCACTATTAACATAAAAGATATGAAAAATTATGACACATCATGCGCACAGGGCTTCTCTTGTGTAACTATTCTTCTTTTAGCACAGTTTCTAGGGGGACAAACTTTTTACTACATCTTTGTTTGGATTCAACGTTTACACAATGCAAAGTATTTCATGTTATCCCTTAATCATACATTATTACATTTATTAGGAACAACTTCACACTGCCAATGGCTTTCACACACTCTTCTAATGATGAGATAATATCTGATTGAGTGGTAAGATTTGTAGTAATAACAGTCACTGACTTTCAAATTTTTTTTATTAGAGTCTCAAGTTTTCAATCATTATCATTTAACACCAGCACTTTGTTCTTGTTTATCTTCAATTTAATATGGGTTGGGCCGGCCAAACAAAAGTCTGGTAGCTTGAGAAACATCTTCTTGAGATAATTTTCTAAGCCTTATACAAAAATACTATATTATTTAGGTATCAAATATCAATCGTGGACCCAAAAAAATCAGAGGTGTTTCTGATTTACTACCGAACACAGGAAATAATAGTGTTTTAAAATTAGACAGCCGGCAAATGATTCTCTGAAAAAATAAAGAATGAATCATGTTAATAGTTTTTACACGTTAGGTCTCAATATACACTTCATTGGTTAAATCAATCGTTATAAATTTTCGTTTCAAAGCATTGGCATATAATCTAATGTACTTGATGGGATCAACATTTTCATCACGTAGAGTCAAAAGGATTTAGAAATTCACGACATGTATTTTTCTTGTTCCTCTTCAACATCAAGATCCCAATCCAGTTTTGGCTTTAGTCTCACTGGTGAAACACAACCAAGCTACTAAATTAGATGGATAAACTTCTTTCAAGCCGGCTCAATCATGAATCTCTCCCTGAGGACTACATATTCCCACCAGAATTAAGACCAGGAGACCTCAAAATCCCCTTTAGCAGCAAAATTTCTGTGATTGATCTCAGTGCACAAAATGGTGATAGAACCAACACAATTCAGAAAATTATCAAGGCTTCTGAGGAGTTTGGATTCTTTCAGGTTCAGATAATGATTACTTTTTTTTTATTACTATTATGATATTATTTTCGGTAAAGATTAAGATTTCCTAGGCTGAAGTTGAACATTTATAGATTATTGAACATGTTATGTGGTATGGTAATGTTTCATGGAAAGTTATATCATTATATGTATGATGAGAGCAGGTTATCAATCATGGAATTTCAGAGAATGTAATGAACGAAGCAAGAAGTGTTTTCAAGGAGTTATTTGAGATGCCCGAAGAGGAAAAGCAGAAACTGTGTTCAGATGATCCTTCCAAGACATGCAAGATGTTCACTAGCAGTGTCAATTATGCAACTGAAAAGGTTCATCTGTGGAGAGACAATTTTAGGCACCCTTGTCATCCTTTGGAGAAGTGGCAACACCTCTGGCCTGAAAATCCAACTAGATACAGGTAAATGAAAGTGGGAATCATAAAAGTTGAACCTTTTCATTTGAAACAAAACAAAAAATTCTTTTGACTTGTTCAAATGAAATATTGTCTTATTTTGTTTGAGTTGAGGAATGGTTTTGCTGCATTCAAATTCAAAAGTTCTATTCAATCAACTAGTTACTAGTATAGGATTATTACAAATATTTGTGTAAATATTTAAAAGATTTGTCTTCTACAGTAGTCTGGTTCATCTTTTGCAGGGAGTGTGTTGGGTCGTTTTCAGTTGAAGTAAAGATGTTGGCTTCTAGGATCTTGAGTTTGATAAGTGAAGGGCTTGGTCTAGAGAGTGGATATTTTGAGAACGATCTCACTGGTTCTGTACTTTTTTCAATTAATCATTATCCCCCATGCCCTGAACCAAGTTTGGCACTGGGAATAACTAAGCACTCAGATCCTAATCTCATAACCATTTTACTCCAAGATCATGTATATGGCCTTCAAGTTTTCAAGGATGGAAACTGGATCGCAGTTGAGCCTATTCCCAATGCATTTGTGATAAACATAGGCTACCAGTTGCAGGTACATTTCTCTTAATCCATCATCAAACACTTTCATCAATCAAGAAAATTTGAGATGTGATAAATAATATGATGGAGAAACACACATACATAAAATATAAAATAATATTGTGTTATAAACTTTATATGTTTTTGTTAAGGATCCTGTATAGACGAGAGAAAAGGTCTTTTAATATTTTATAAATAAGTGTAAACCTTCTCTTAAAAGCTGATTTTGTAAAATTGAATTAAACTTAAAGTTCACTTTTAATAGAATATTGTATCAAAGCCTATTCTAGCAAGGTTGTTAAACCTATCAACCCAACTATTATCGGTGTATCCTTAAATATATAGTCTCACTAACTAAAAAAAATCTTTTAATACTTTATAAATAATTATAAACCTCACCATAAAAGTCAGTTTTATAAAATTAGTTAGACTTAAAGTTCAGTTGGTAATAGTTTCTACTTATATTTTCATTATATTTTCAAGTAGTAATTCCTTTCATTAAACTTGGTAGAAAAAAATTTTGTTGATGTGTTACATTGGAATACAGGTAATAAGTAATGGAAAGCTAATAAGTGCTGAGCACCGTGCTGTGACAAATTCACATGATGCACGTACCTCTGCTGCTTTCTTTGTTGCTCCTTCAGATGAATGTATCATAGAGCCAGCAAAAGCTCTCACTGATGAACATCACCCTCCAATTTTTAAGGCCTTCAAATACAAGGACTTCAACTCTCACTACTTTGCCAAACATGGTGATACAGAGACAGTGCTGAAATCATTTGAAGCACAAAAGGGTTAGGTGAAATGTGGAAAGGTAAAGGAATATTGAATGATGTAATAAAGGGAAACTTCAATTTGGCATCTTTCTCACTGTTGGCTTTGCTTAATGGTAGAAAAGATCCTTCTTGAAATAAATGAAGTTCCTCAGTTTGGTATACTAAGAATTTCTCCTATTTTGAAGTACTTAGTTTCCATTTTGTGCAAATTTATAGATGCAAAATATGAATATTATTGATGAATATAATTAACCATGAGATATTCAGTGTTGTTAAGTACTATGAACAATGAGAGTTGTTTATTAATATCTTTGGAAGCCTACCTTTCTATAGCAATTTCAAAAGGATAGGGGCATAAATTTTTTAAAGAATTTAATTGAAATACATAGATAATGTAAACATTTTTTACACTATTAGTCAATTATAAAATTATCACATAAACTAATTTACTATAATTATCTTAGAAATTATATTTAAAATATTTTTTAACTGATTGCAATGTTTACAAAATTCAAAACTTAGAGGAAATAAAGATCAACAGACTAAAATAGATCTTTATGCCAAATTGTAAATAAGATCTAACATATGTAAATAATGGTACGAGATCATATGTCATACAATTCCAATGTATCATAAATTTTTTTTATGCATTTGAGATTAAATCGATGATTGTATTAATGATTTCTTTGAGATGTAGATAAACCGCTCAATAATCAATAAGCAATAATAAGAAAAAACAAAAACAGTGACAAAAAATTCCTCGTAATTTGTGATGATATTCCCAATGGATTCATAATTTGTGATGATTATTTCTGCTGCTAAAAATTTCGTCACTGTGCACAATTAATCTGTTGTATACATAATACATGAATTTTGTGATAGAAATCATTTTTTCTTTTTAAATTTTTTTAGATGCAAAATATTTTTTTGCGACACTTTTTTCTTAATTTTCATAAAAAAAAAATATTTTTAGACACTTTTCTTATAATGAACATTCGTTCATAGCAGCAACTTTCTCTCACACCATCCCTCACAAAATATAAATAATATATGCGGTAAGGTCTTTGTGGAGCATTTTTATCCCTTACACAAATTTCAATTTTTTTTGCTTTATGAGTTAGGTGCATATATTTAAATTTTTATAGAAATAATTTACTATTATAATAAAATATAATTTAAAAATGTGATTTTGTATAAATATGTTTATAATATTATTGCATATCATTATTTTATGTAATATAATTCATGACAATTAATTATATTTTAAATTTATTTATTAAAAATTATTTTCAAAATATAATATATATATATATATATATATATATATATATATATATATATATATATATATATATATATATATATTTTAATATTTTATATATATTTTTTATTTTTTTAAAAATATATTTTATATCTATATAAAAT
>Ga0099824_1008531_pt1 | contig 13085 bp, 8 predicted proteins | sample SiratrowhiteBW_FD_76837 | JGI IMG/M metagenome (GOLD analysis project Ga0099824, IMG submission 76837) | Root nodule microbial communities of legume samples collected from California, USA - Siratro white BW | ecosystem: Host-associated > Plants > Roots > Nodule | place: USA: California... | reverse complement strand
TTCACAGATTAGTCGACTAGATTTTTCTCAGTTAGTTATAACCGTTATTTAAAAATCAGTTTTTGCCTTTATTAATTTTTCAAATGTTTTATTTATTTAGAAAAATTATTACGGAGCCCTTCTCTGATTGAGATCATAACCATCACCAACTTGAACTTCAAACTTACTCCCACAACACAAATTTCTAGATCCTAGACTCAAGTCTTCAAACTTCAAGAAATCTTCATCCATCCTTCACATGATCGAGAGCATCTTCACTTGGTTGAATTCATCAAATCACTGCAGCAGTCCACTGATGCTAACAGATTGTTATATTATTATACTCTTAAGTAGAAAGACTTGTAACCTGACTATGAACTATAACTTTTGGCCTAGTAATAAGTGTTTGATCCAAACGTCACGATTCAACACCAAAGGCATGTGAGAATGTCGATGGTGTTGCATATGATGAAGCTCAAAGAAGAAGGATGACGTTGAAAAGGTTGGCGAAGGAAGTGTGATTATATAATATAACAATTATGATTATGTTATGTAACATAATAACAAAGACTTAATCACACCAGACAATTATTTGCTTAATAATTACCGCACTCAAAACTTAATCCCATTGAAACATGGAAACATAGTGGGCAAGGAAACAAAACACAATCATAATTGGTTATAGTCATATTATGTTGAACAAAAAACACATAATCCAATTATAGCCCATGTATAATCGATTATGTAACTTTTTTTTAGTCAATTGATTACATAATGATCATAATTGATTATCGAGTTCAATAACGCTTACTAATCATGACAAAGTAACGAAAGGAAGACAATAATGAAGGTTTTGTCAAACCAATTTGAAAATAAATAAAAAATGGAGATTTTTTTTTCAAAGCAACGTCACACGAAAAAACAAATCAATACACAACAATATCTCAAATGTGTCATAACAAGAAGGAGAAAAGAAATATGGCTAAACCAAAACTCAATTGTCACATGCAAAAGAATAAATTCATGTTTATATTTGGATTCTCTTAAAAGGAGCAATGACGTAAAACCACATAATGTTGATTGACTTATCATTGTTTCACTTCATTTCAATAGAAACACCTCAACCAATTTACTCGCCTTTCTTACCACGCATATCATCATCTCAAATGAATGCTAATTAACATCATTTCTCATAATGCTTGAACAATAAATCACTGAAAATAAATGAAGCATTAGAAATGAGAGAAAAATGAATTATCTAATTACTTATTAAAATGTGAATGACAAACCCATATGAAGATTAAAGGAAAAGGTGCAATGCCTTACCTAACAAATACTTACTTACACCTAATAATTATCTATGGTTTAGATGATATTACTTAGCGTTACATTCATGATTAGTTCAAATCATCGATGCCTAAAAATATATGAAAAAACCATTCAAGACTAAAATTATCAATTACCATTTCATAACCAATCTCAAAAACAACATTATAATATATAAGTTTAGCTATACACATCTCAACTTCCAATTTTTTTCCTATGCGAGTTAATTATTTTAATAGAAAGATTAAATATGAGATGGGATTAAAGTTTATATTTAAGAACTAGTTCCAATTTTTCAAATTCCATTCAAAAATAATACTTGGATTCTCTGAATATATTTTCAATGAAGTTTTAAACAAAATATTAAGTTTAGATTAAACTTAAGCTTTTGTAAAAGTAACTAAAATCTTGTTTTTACAAACTAAATTTTCTGATAAAATTTTAATACATAAACATATTTTTAAGGGCAACTTTGACGTCTTATATACTAAATATACTCTTCAAATAGAATTTGAATCTCCATGTAAAAACCAGACATAACCTTTTTTTTTATACAAAACCAAACAAAACCCTTAATCACCTGTTCCATTGCAATAAAAGTCTAACAACACTATTTTGTTATATCATTCCTACATTAATATAGAGAAACATACATTTGCCCAGACACAGACCTTTTTTCCTTAACAAGAGTGGTATAATAAAAAGATTGAAAAAACAAATAGTGTGCAGACATAATTTTCCATAAAAGTGTGTGCAGTGTATCTATTTCAAAAGCTCTGCTGTCATGTCGTATACCCATTCAATACTGTGAGACATTTGGATAAATTTTCACATGTCCCAACTGCCACAATAATCCTTTTTCCATTGTTGGGGTTTGGGGGTTTCCTTAGGTATGGTCATGGAATTTTAAGTACTTAAAAGGTGTCGTTTGGGAACAAATGAAAATTATTTGAAGGTAAGTCTGACATGAATAATGGACTGCTTCAGGGTATAATAATTAAGTATGTTTCTCTTTGTCTCATTTTGGAAAATTTAACCAATGTTTGTGGTCCAAATGCTGAGCATTAGCATAATACTTTACATGTGTGTTTGAAACTATGTTACAAGAAAAAATGATAATTATGTTGTGAAATGTGAAATTTATAACTATTTGCTCTTTTATTGAATATGAAATATCACATTTTAGATCTGTGATCAAATATATTATATTAAAACCCACCCAAATCAATATCTTTTCATAATAGTGTATGAAAATTAGATGATATCTGTAATATATATATATATATATATATATATATAGAGAGAGAGAGAGAGAGAGAGAGAGAGATTTAATCAATGTTAATTAGTAATTCCATGATAGAAATTTATATAAAAAAAACACAACCATACAATTAAACAACTCTAAAAGAAAATATTATATCTATTGATCTTATTTTAATTAGTAATAATAGTTATATTACTTTAATTAATTAATCATTTGAATATAAATTTCAAAGTGCTATCTTTGTATTGATTATATTTGAATGGATATTATTTACAGGGCCTATATTTACGTGTATATGGAACATGTTTACATCATTCAAAGTAATAAAGAAAAAAATATAATATGTGATATTACATATTGTATACAATTTCTAGTTTTACATTGTCAATAAGTACAAAAAGAAAACCAAAATCTATAAGAAGATGTAAGTAATGTTAGATAAATAAAATATAGTAACTCTCTATAGGAAATTTGAAGCTATACCATATTAAAATTACAATAAAGAAATCAAAGATGAAGGTTACTTTATACCAATATATATAAGAAAAAGACATATAGATACTACACACTCAACTACATTTACACCCTATGTAAAAACTACAAGTTATGTCTTAGTTTTTGTATAAATGGGAGAAAGAAACACTATAATACCATAACTCTATGAAGTCATACTTAAAAGATTATTATTTTGTAATAAAATAAAAATCAAAGGCGCTAAAACGATTATTTTAAAATGGTAGGAATATATGGTTGCCTTCTCTCAAAAATTTTATGATGAATACTCATATTTGTGTATCAAAATCCACTAAACATTAATCACCCTATGACCTATTTAATTTAATTTTATCTCATAAAACAAGCTATCTCATCATTTGCAACAAATATATGTCCTATTATAAATTTTTAATACAGATTTCACTTTTTAACAATAGTGATGATATTTTTTTCTTTTATTATATTTATAATTTTATCTATATTTAGAAATCCCAGTGCGGTTCAAGATATACTATCTTTTAGTTAAAAGAGTTTAGTATATTTAACGTTTTCTCACATACTGTTTTTACATCTCATAAAATTAGCTTTTTTATTTTAGAATTCTTCGTTTTCTTATCACTCTAAAATTTAAGAAAAAATCACTTCTTATGATTTATAGAATTATCTCATACAGGTAAACTGTGTGCGTTAAATGAAAAATTATTTGAACATATTAAATGATGTTTATTGATGTATGTGATACAAGGTTAACCTGTCATTCATGTAAAGAAAAAAAGGTTTAAGATTCCTAAAATAAATATTTTAAAGTGAAAGTTAATGAATAGAAATAGAGATTTTAAATTTTGAAAGCTCAAAAATTAAATGAAAATGTTTAAAAATTCGGAACAAAATTTTTTCTCGATATCTAAATGCTAAAAATAATAATTTTAAACTTTAAATAGATTTAAATTGAAACAAAAAAATATATGAATCTAAATTTAAAGTTACGTAATTTATAGTGTCTATTAAACTTGATAATCATTTAAAAAAAAAAATCATAATATGCTATTGTTCACTTTGTTATAATGTCTTGACAAATGTTATCGTAGAGTTTCGGCCTATGGGTCTTAAATGGACCTCATGCTATAACTGAAGGCCATTAAGCTTTTGCTTTCTGCACTCCTATAATTATTAAATACACTCCATACTAAGAAAAAAACTAAAATATCTTCTCAACAATAAGAGCGTTAGACCTATAAGGATTAATAATCGATTTTCTTCCATTGACCTCAAAATTTAATATTTTTACAAAAGTTGATATTTGAACTTTAATTTTATTCTAATTGACACTGTCTTTTTTATATATGAAAATATGATTCTTTTGATACGAATAATTCTTTTTTTATTTCTTAAAAATTTCTTTCCACTTGTCTGGCTCCTAAAGTCAGTGTTTCTGAAATCTTTATGGTAAAATAGTTTTAAAGGATGCGATTCATCTTTTTCTTCTGCTCAGAAAAAAAAAAATGCTTTGCTCAAGCTTTGAGCAATTCTTATCATGTTAATCTTTTGCAGCTTCCACGATCATGTCAAAAAAGGGAGATGCGATTGCTACCAAAATTCTTGAAAAAAAAAATGTTGCAGATCTTGAGAGATGTAAAGATAATTTCCGTGACGTAATTACCTTATCTAACTGTGATTCTCGAATTATGGTAGAAGATTTGAGGTACAAGTTATCTTCGTTGTGGAACTCTATCAAGAATTGGAAACTGGTTCATCTTGTAAGAGCCATTTTAGATAGCACTTTTGCTTTAGCAAAAGACCTTTGTGGTGTTCGGGAGTTTGGAATTTAGAACTTTAAAAATTTCGTCTTCATGGGCTCGAGTCCGAGTTTGAGTACTTGGATTGTAGCGTTAGTTTGTGTGCTTGGATTGTTATAAGAGAATATTGGAGGCCAAAAATTATATTTGTTATTGTTGGAGGTATTAATGTTCCCACTTTTACCTAGAACTTCTGCATATTTTTGGATTAGAGTAGGAGAAATCGTTGCCATTCCCACTCTTGATTATAGTAAGAAAAAGTTGATATATGATGAAAGATTTTTTATTAAGGTATTAACAACTAGAGTCCTGGGTAAAACAAATATATAAAGATTGAGCTTCTACTTATTTTACTGGGCTCAAGACAATCTTTTCATGACGGCTTCTTTATGCACATACAAGTGTTTTTTCAGGCATCCTCAAAATTTTTAAAATAATCCAAAATATCCTTAAAATAATAGTATAGAGACGAAATTACTCATAAACCCTAAATCTCCTTTATACGTTTTCATTCATCTTCATTCACTCCATTCCACTCCTGCCACTTTCAAGCACCTTCAGCCATTCCGTTTTGTCTTTGTGCTTGCCGATTTGGTTCCGTCGTGCATCAATTACAACATATTTGAGAAGCATTTGAGATACGCATTATCTATTAAACGATTTATGGTGTATTTGAGTGATTTTGTTGGGTTTTGGCAATTTGGAGGCATTTGATTTTTCGTTGATTTTCAGTTTCGGAATGGGGTGTGTTACGGAACACCCTGTTCTAGAACAATAACACAAGTGCCAAATCCATTCCGGAACAGCTTATTTCGAAACACCACTATTGACTTACGAAATGTTAGTTCCGGAACTCAATTAACCAGTTCTGGAATTTGTTGTTCCGTAACACATTCTTAACCCCAAAGATACATTCTTAAACAATCAGGTCCTAATTCATTTCAAAATATGACATGACTTCCGGAAATCTTGTTCCGTAATACAAATTGAATCTACCCCAACTTACCTCACACGACGCTCCGTCACCACTGCTCCGCCGTGTTGCCGCTCTCGCACTCGTCCGCCGCCGTTGATAAAGCACACCGCTACACAAGACTAGTCACTCACAGCACCTTACCGCCCACCTCCAACGATATGCACCAAGCTTCTACCACCCCACCTCCCAATTTTACTGTTGCATTCAATTAATTAAAGTAAGGATAAAACAGTAATTACACAAACGGCAGTGTTGGAAATTTTGAAAATTTTAGAGGTGCCTTAAGAAGGCTTAGAAATTCAGGAAGAAGACAGTATCTTTTCATGGACCATCTCTAGTGGATCATAAATTGCATATAATAAAAATAATCTGGCTTGCAACTGGACTAAGAAGAAGTGTAGGATATTTAAGCTTGTATCTAAGTTAAGCAAAGGAAATTACTTCCTCCACCCTCATTTTTTAATCTATATCCCAACAATTGGGTGAAATGATTGAACTGTTTCGTTTCTCCCACACTGCACCTCAGTATAATTGTTGCCACCATTATTGTTGCCACTGTACCGTCACCGTTGTAGAAAAGAAAAAAAGGAGAAGGAGAATGTTGGGAAAAATTCTCATTCTGGAAAGCTTGTTTTGAAAATGCATCCCGAAAAACATATTCAATAAGATATTATATGCATTCTAGAAACTTTGTTTTGAAAAGTTTATTCTAGAAAAGTTATTCCAAAAATCTTATCTTGTTTTGAAAAATATGTTCTAGAATGTATTTCATAAATTCCAAAAAGTGTGTTGTGAAAAAGAAATTTTGAACAAGTAATTCGAAGAATGGTAAAATAGTGATTTTGAAAATTGATGGGGTGCAAGAAGTAATTGTCCTAACTAAATTAGGCTATTTGAGCTTGTATTTGAGTTAAGTACTTTTAGAGTTGATGGTGTGCAAATTGGGCCTATGTATACATGTAGCTCAAAAGTGATTTTAACATAATAGAAGACTCCTATAACACAATGTATCCACATATGTAGAGAGCTCTTTAATTAGGCACTAAAATCACATTTAACACGTGTTAAATGAGTTAGATCTACAAGCACATGGGTTACAGTTCCCACATGCCACACATAGGTGAGAATTGGTGCCTTTGTTTGAATTTCGGTACATGTTTAACCTAGGGTAACTTAGCCTATACATACATGTAATCCAACCCTCACAAATCACTTTTGAATATAGTAGGAAATTGATACCAAATTTGCATTTTTTTTCTTGTAATAGTCACTATAGGAGCACTCTCCTTTAAGATCTTTCACAGGGAACCTTCCTTGTGAGCTTAAGTTCTCAAACTTCTTTTATAAGTAAATTGTCACAACATTCTTCCTCCACATTCTCTCATTGTTTATGCAGTTCTCCTCAATCCAATCAGTTCCATAGTCTCCAACATAGAGCATGGGTTCTTTAAGATATAAGTCATTTTCTTCTTATTTTATTGATTGATCCTTGATTGTTGCATTTAACTTTTATTGAAGTGTTTTTTCTTATATCTTACCACGTGTCTTTAAATTTTGGTTCAAATACAATTATATAATCACTGATAGTCATCCATGTTAAACGCTTACAAATTTTATAATTGTGTCAACTTTTGTAATTTTCTTAAGTATTGATTATTTTATTCGGTTGATTTGTTTGGTAATTCAAGTATTTTGATATATAATTGGTAATTAGGAGAGGTTGGACTCGACTATTTTTACTGCTATATCCTCAGTCCTGTCAGGCTGATCCACCATAACCACATGTACCTCTAAATTAGACGTTTCTCCCCTAATACTAACTGACCCCTCAAAATTCCTTGAAGAAACATTACCCGTAGACTACAAAAATAGACAGGAAAGACATGGTTACCTCGAAACAAATGTTCTACACCTAGCAGCTACAAAACTCCTTGGTTGTTAGATATCGGCCAAATATAGAATTCATGGTGTCGACAAGAGGGACCTTTAGTCCTTATTTATAGAATTTGAAAGGTGACAGTAAAAGAAACGTGACCCTTCACCTCTAAAACGTTGGATCCAACAGTCACAAATCCACATAAAGGGCTTACGTCAGCCCTAGTCGATCTTCAAATCTATTCACCTTATAGCTCAAACTTAGTGGGCAAGTGCACATGTAAGGTCGAGTAGCACTCGATTATGAATGACTGCATACCAAACCAAAGAAAAGAAAACACTACTAAAAGTTCATCTCTTGGGACCACAATCCCATGAGCTTGTGGAGCAAATGTACTACGTGTGGACAAGAAGTACTTGGTCAGGTACCAATTGGACACTTCTCGACCAACAATGGTATATAATAACATTTTCTCTTATGTGCCTCCTTTGTGTAAAGCCACCTAACTACCTTAATAATAACAATCCGGAAAAAAGATCAATCAATCATATCAAAGCTATAGTATTTGGCCCCTTATAAAAGGCATAAGAAACTTAGTAAAAAATATATGATTTTAATCCCACCCACATACTAACTCCGACTTCTGAACACTTGCTTTGACAACGGAGAACCTTTTGCAGGTACGTCTCAGTCGAAGAAGACAAAGATTGATAACTACTTATCTAGCGAAGACCCCAAAAAGTAAAGAGAAATACTGAAGATTTCTTCAAGACCTAACAAACACACATGTGTGTGTTCGCGCACTAGTTAATAATTATTTAAATAAATATGAAATATAACAAAATACATGCAACTAAACTTTATAATTGTAAAGAGTTTTATTAAGAGATTTGAGATAGTTTTTTTTTAATTCTAGTATATATATATAATAATTATTTAAATAAATATGAAATATTACAAAATATTTGCAATTAAATTTTATAACTGTAAAGAGTACTACAAGAAAAATTGTACTTAATGGAGTTATATTAACAGTTTTTTCAGCAGTTTGGTTTTTTCATGAAAATCCAGCGTCGCTAATAAATTACCGTCGGTTTTGATTAACTCCTAGAATGACAATTATTTACCAGTCGTTTTCGAAACCCCATTACTGCCAACAGTGTTTAAAAACCCTCGTTACTGCTAGCGGTTTTTTAAACCCTCATTATTGCCAACTATTTTTGAAACCCTCGTCACTGCCAGCAGTTTTTGAAATCTTTCATAACCTCCGGTAATTTCATCTGTTTTGTTTTTGTAAAATGCATTATTTTTTTAATGTACATTAATCTTGAAAAAACTGAAAAAAATGATAAAAGGCAAATATATTAGAATATTCGTATTTATAATTGAATATAACATTTATGCAAGGAACAAAACAAAGTCTACAACTTCAAGGTAAAATAACTATTAAAACAAAGTTTGTAAAAACTAGTAAAATATTACAACAAAGTTCTTAATCATAAAATTATACATTATTAAAAACAAAATAACATTATAGTTTTTGATGTTGATCATTTGTTTTTTCATTAGGAACACTTTCTTGATCATATACCTAACGTATAACAAATAATTATAATTAGTAACATTCAAATTACATTATAAAATATATATTAATTTAATCAATATTTAAATATTTGTAGTGATACTAGAAACATAGCAATGTCACGAGACAATTCTCCAAGATAATTTTATACAAAAAAAAAAGTCATCGTTGCCTTCATTTCATGGACTTGTGATATCAATATAGAAACTTATTTTAGAACACAAAATCAATGAAATTAGTCAAATTGAAAAATATTAAAGTTAGTGAACAATTAGAATATGAGATGCTAAAATTGAAGCATACTCGGCCTGAGGTATAATGTGCTCAAAAATTATCCTAACATTAGTAGGAGTTTACACATTTAAAAACAACTTTTATTGTGATGTTTAGGGTTCATAGGATCACTAATATGCAAGATGTAGTTTGCTCTCATTTAGCAGGAGGGTAATTAAACAACATATGCTTTTCGCTAAATATGCTCATTCTCCTGATAGTCATTCGAAAGTTTTGGATAATCTTCCCTTGCTTCAATCTAATGCCATTTTGGTTTATGTATCTATCATTGTTTGCGTTAATGGATTTTAGTATTTTTTTGGGGTAATCTCCTTTCATTCAGCACAGCACATACATCCTATAAATCAAATATTCAAAACACCTCAAGCCATGAGTTAGGCAAAACATTCCCAATGATCAAATCATTTAACATACTTAAACCACCAAAGCATTTTCTAAATGAATCTTTGTTACACTAATTAGATGATGTTATACACATAGCTTTGTCCATGACTAATACAACCCTTAAAGGTGGTGGTTTATAATTTGGAATTTAGGGTTTGACATAAATAGAACAAGAAATATGAAGTATTCACCTAAAATGTGGTAGTTTAACTACATATTATTAGTACACTGGTAGATTAGTTACCACAGTGAGGTCAAATGACATGACAAAAATATCATGAATGTATAACAACATGAATATTTTCTCAAAATTAATGGTACAAGAAAATTTAACTATATTATTAGCAAATAAATTTATTAAACTGAACAACCGTAAAATAAAATATGAATTAATTGAGTTCCATCATCTAAATACTAGAATAACTCATAGAAGTTCCTAAAATAATTTCTCCAGGCTCAACACTATGTTACAACACAAATATGCAATACTTTCATCAAAACATGAAATATAAAACAACATGTAACAAATCCAATAATAATATGCACCATCACAAACAGAAAATATAAACTCTTAGATACTACAGCACAAACATATCAATAGCAAATAGATGGGTTCAGTGCTACTAGTGAGCAAGTGCTTAGGTTGGTTTTAAACATAAAATGAAGTCAAGTATGCTAGTAATAGTACTAAGCTTGGCACATGCAATCAATCAGGAGTTGGATAAGTGTAAATGGATTGAAATTTTGAAAGCATCACTAAAAATATATCTAGTTAAAATTTTGAAAATATTTTCTTTCATATGTTTCGAAAAAACAGTTGAAAACTAAAAATGGATCTAATGAAAATTTGGTGATAAGGTTTGTATTCTTCTACATCCCAATAAGGAGTCAATTTTTCTAAATCTTAAAAAATTGAAAATGAAAACTATTTTTAAAAACTGAAATAGAAAATTTTCTTAAATCAGACACCCCTAATTTTTCCATTAGGTTTTGACACAATATTCAAAGTTTGTCAACGAAACTTACAAAAATTTATAAGTAAACTTAATAAAATTACAGGTAATAGTAGAACTACAGGTAACATCATCCCAAAATAGTATAAAATGTAATTTCATTCCAACAAACAATCTGTGTGTACCTAGGAAAGCATTTCGGGTGCACATGGACTCGCAAATACGACCTAGGCTTAACAATTGATTCGTGTAAGTTTGTTGTGCCTTTGATAGAAGCTCTTTGGTGCAATACCGAAGGTTCCATTACTTATTTGAATACCCTAATTTGTTCTTCAGTAGCACTCAGAAGAGGCTGTGGACAAACAAGAGCATAATATACAACCCCAAATTGAATTAGATCAGTAACATACCTTCACAAAATGAAACATAGCATTTAATATTACTTGCGTGAAGAAAATATGAGAATATAATGATTCTGGAGCTACCATATGTGAGTGGTGGAGTTGATTGCTACATCTACATATTCTTTTATCACATTTTCTTAAATGGGCTAGTTAGAGATGATGTATCTGCGAGTTGGAGACAATCTTTCTTTTTAAGTTGGAGTTGAAGATGAAAATCTCTGTATTGTATCTGTTCACATATTTGGAATAATTTATTTCTACACGATATAAATTATTTCTTATACTTAACAAATTTTTAAAATATCAAAAATAATTTTATTATTTATATTTTTCTCTCTCTCCCCATATTGGATTGAGTCAAGTGTTTCTTAATAAATGTAATCAAGAAAAAAAGTGTTAACACACTAAAAATTATAAATATATCATTTCAACAAATTAAAGTTGTAAATATTTTAACAATACAATATCTCATTTTAACAAACTCTTGAAAAATAAAATAAACATTAACATTTAATTATTAAAAAACAAAAAATTATATTGTATAGTAAATAATTATTTATATTTATTGTATAGTTAAATATAATAGAAATATTTTGAGTATGTGAAAAAGAACAAAAATTATTTATTATATAAATTTTAAAATAAAAATAATAAAAACATTATCGATATATTAAAAAATAATTTAGTATATGAAATAATTTGTACGAAGTGACTGCCCCGACTTAGAATTGGAGCATCAAATTGGAGATGAAAAATCTAAATATGCGGTTCAATTAGTGAAGTGCGTGTTGGAGATAAAAAAAATTTCACATATTAAATTAACATGATTTAGAAAAAAATTAAAATAATAAATTTTAATGCAATTTATTAAAAAACGAGGAATACTTACTTGAGATTTGGAAAACTTCCACTTTATTAATAAACGCAAGTGTTTTGTCAGAGATTCTATAACCTCCGTTAGAAACCTTGATTAACATTTTCTTTTTGTATTGAGAGATTTTGGATACGGTTTTTCAATTATCGTTTATTCATGTGATTTGTTATCGTGCGGAGTTTGTTTTCTTATCAGAAATCAGTAGCAAATTACATAGATAAAGATTTAAATATATGATAAATTAACATGTATACGCTAGAATAAAAATCAGCAATAGAACGAGTACAAATGAATAGGCGTAATAATTCAAAATAATATAAAAGAAAAAAATGAAACTCAAAAGAAAATAAATCCAACGCTTAAAAAATAAAATAGAAACACAACCTACTTGATAAAATTAAAGTAAATATATGTTAAAAAGTTTTACCCTTTTTTTTAAGATTAAACCACAATTTTCTCATCAAATGAAATCGAATAGGAAATTTACTTTCTTGCAAGTAAATTTGATAAACTTATCTAAAAAAATCTTGCAAAATAAATTTGAGAAAAATGGATTCATTCTTCGTATAGAACCATCAAATTCTAAACATTAAGTTTTTTTTAAGAATCATTTTTAATTTTTTCCTCAAATTTAAAATGCTTATTTTTATCCATTTATTTTAATTTGAATAATTATTTATATCATATCATAAATTTTTATAATAAATAAATATTTTCACAAAATGAACACTACGAAATTAGAAATACAATCACTTCAGCCAGGAAAGGATAGTCTTATATTAAAAAAAAAAAAAAAAAGAAAACAAACTATTAAAAAATGAAAAAAAAACCAAAAAAAAAAAAAAGAAAAAAAAAAAAAAAAAAAAAAAAAAAATAAGAGGG
>Ga0099824_1008530_pt1 | contig 13087 bp, 6 predicted proteins | sample SiratrowhiteBW_FD_76837 | JGI IMG/M metagenome (GOLD analysis project Ga0099824, IMG submission 76837) | Root nodule microbial communities of legume samples collected from California, USA - Siratro white BW | ecosystem: Host-associated > Plants > Roots > Nodule | place: USA: California... | reverse complement strand
TAAAATAATAAGGATAAAATAACTAAAAAGTAATTATAAGAGAAAATCCATTTTTAAATGTTATAGATATATTTTGAATTTTAACATAAACATACTTTTAATTAAAAGATCATGATTGGTATATTTCGTCTATACTCAATTATAAGAAGAGAAAAATATTTGAGAAAATCAAATATAAATTTATTTTATCCATTTTTTTATCCTATCTAATGATGCCATTTCAATAATATATTTTAATAAATTATTTTTCACCATTTTTGTTTTTTATATTAAATTTAAAATAAAGACAACGTATTTTTAACTATGTTTGTTAGAATTAAATGATAAAATTAATTAGCTTTCTTAATTAATCTAACTAACAATGAAAATGGTAAATGTAATTACAGTTCTAACAACAATTGAAATATACATCTGGTGACTCGTCATGGCATTGCATTGAAATTCACTGTTGAGAGAAGAAGTATGAAATGAAAAACAAAGAAGTCGTCACACGTGGCGGAGACTTGTTTTGCCACATTTGCAAAGAAGTCGTATGACGTGGCGGAGACTTCTTTTGCCACATTTGTAAAGAAGTCGTACCACGTGGCGAAGACTTCTGTGCAATTTCCACCAATGAAGTCGCCGCCACATGGCACGAATTCTTTGCAAATGTGGCCAAAGAAGTGGTCACACAACTTTAAGTAAGAAGTCGTCATCCTGCCGTACGACTTTTTTGCCGCAGTAAAATTCGCCACAATATGGTACTACTTCTTCATACCATCTCGCCACCATGCCATATGACTTACCCAAATCCGTAATAAAAAATTTTTTTGCACCTTTTTGGTAATTTAGGAAAAAACTTAAACTATTATAGTAAATCAGCCGTATAAGGTCATTACTAAAGGTCTAATTTTTTTTTTTACGGTAATACTGGAAACTTCATGTTTGAAGTAACATTATATAAAATTAAAAGAAACACTAAGTTAGAGAACTTCTATATATAAAAGAAGAAAAAAACTGTCTCAAGATAAACATATTTATTATCTTAGATACAACATAAAATTAAACTAAAAATATTTTTAAAATTACTAATTTTAATCTAATAGGAGTTAAGAATAATAAATTTTTAACTTTTTACTTAAAAAAATTTGTATTACCTTAAGAATCGTTACTATTATCATACCAATGCATAAAAGTAACTCTTATTCACTTATAATAATACATATATTATATATAAGATGTATTTATTACTAAACGTTTTTTACTATAATAATACATATATTATATATAAGACGTATTTATTATTAAAAAAAAATTTCCAGTAATGATTCTATTTTAAGATATAAAATTAAATATACATATTGAACCATTATTACATTGTTTACTCCTTAAATAAGCATCCATTTCACTTGTTAAAATATTTATATGTAATATAATATATTTACAACAGACCAAACAAGTAATAAACATAAGGTGAGTAATAATTTAAAATATAATAATTTTATTACATACAAATATTATTAAGCAATTATCATTAATTCAGATGAACACATAAATCAGATTACATATAATGAAATTGAGAAGACTCTCAAAAGTTATATTTAATATATTCAAACTCAGAAATTAATACATGTAGGTTGTGATGTGATTGATTAGTGGATGGGTATTTTAGATCACAATAGTAACTTGACCAATGACCTATAAGGTAAGATTCTACTGACCCTACCCCAATCCGGTTCACTTCAGATCACAATAGCAACTTGACCAATGTACCTATAAGGTAAGATTCTGCCAACCCTACCCCAATCCGGTTCACCTCGTTATAGTCTCAAGTATCCTCATTAATTTACATAAACCAAGCTACTAGTGGAACCTATGATTTCATTGAATCCGTTTTTAGTACAACTCACCATATTAATTCATCGTACCTTCCCGAGCACCATACCTTATCAACACAGTTTCAGTAGATTCCAACCCCTGACTCTACTTGAACTCACATTACATACCTCAAAAGTACAAACACATACTTACCCAATAATCCTTCAATCTCACTTTGATTGAACTATATAAATACATAACAAATTTGATTGGTTTTAGCTTGAGTGAGAAAATTTTGCTAAAGAAGAATAATTGCTAGAGTACAAATTTCATCACAAAAGGAAAAAAATTCCATCAATAAAGAGGATTTCCATCATCATTAGTGTGAAATTCTATCACTAATTTTGCTTAAGCAAAAATTTACTCCACCAGAACTATTGCTTAAGTAAAAGCTCTTCACTTGAGAGGAAAGTTCGTGACCTTGGGTCACACTAGCATCACCAACACTTTTGCTTGAGCAAAAAACTTGATTCATATCAATATAGTTAGTATTTCGCTTAAGCGAGATCCTCTTATTTTATGAAAATGACATCAAGAAAACTTTCACTCATGTCAAAATCTTTTGATTGAATGAAAATGTTTAGATAAAAAATTCTTTCATAAAAAAGACCTTAATTTTTGTCTGAACACAAATTTCTTATCAAATACTCTTAATTTAAATTCTATTGATTCAATTTATCAAACAAAAGGATTGTGATTTAAACCTTAACTTCCTCAAAATCCTTACTCACTCAAAATCCTTAAAGTTCATAAAACTGTTCAATACAAATTCTTTAAAAATAATAAACTTTTAAATACAAATTCTTTAAAAATAATAAACTTTTAATTTAACAGTACATATAAGTATAATAAATTTTGACTTAATTGTTCATAAATCCTTTCCACAAATATTTAAAAAAAAAACTTAAAATTCATAAACCCTTCTAATACAAATTTTTTAATAATAATAAACTTTAACTTAGCAGTGCACAAATATGATTGAGTATAATAAATTTTGACTTAACTGTTCACAAATATTTTTTTATTATTTTATCAACACTATTTTCTTGTTTTCATACCAAACTTTCAATATTTAAAAGTTATATTTAATCTAGACTAATTCAAATTAATAGGAATAATTTCTTTATTAATTATAACAATTAAGAATTTATAAAAAATGAAATATTTTACAATTTTTTTATTCATTATGAGATTTAAATATATTAGAAAATAAATTTGCAAATATTTTATTATTTATTTGCATGTATTTTTTAGGAATATTATTTTAAAATTTAATTATAATTGCATAAAAAATAAGTAAAATTTAACTCAATATTATTTTTTTAAAATTAAACGGATAATAGCAATAATTCAATATTTGAACACGAATATTTTACTACAAGCAACTATAAGACATATTTATTAAAAAATCAGTGTGTAATAAAAAATGATGGCGGTTAGGGTTAGTGTTCAAGGAATCAGTTCGATTTCAAGTTTCAACAGAATAAAAAGGAAAGAAGTAATGTAAATTAAAAAAAATAAAAATAAAAAATAACATTATTCTTTTTTTTTATGCCTTTGTTTCCTGTTGTTGCTCAACCCTGTCTTTCTTTCTCTCACTTCGTCTTTCTCTCTCTAAAATCTCAGCCCTCCAATTGTGCCTCTTTGACAAACTTCTGCACTTTGATTCCAGGTTCGTCAGCTCCTCATCGATCCACACCATCATTTTCTTTTTCTTTTACCTCAGTTCAATCTTAAACTGAGCTTTTTTTTTTTTTTTTTTTTTTTTTTTTTTTTTTTTTTTTTTTTTTTTTTTTTTTGTTTGTTGCGTCATTTCTTAGATTTTGATTAATGAGTTTTTTTGGTGGCTTCTGGAAATTACTGTCCAGGATCTTCGTGTTTTTTTGGTGTTGATTGTTTAGGGGAATATCCTACTTTTGGGGTTCATGCAATTGGACCACATCGAGCTGGTTTTGCTAGCTCGTTGAGCTTATTTTCTTAATTCGAGCTTCTTTCAATTAGTTTGGATATTTGTTTTTAGGGTTTTTTTTATCGATGATTGGGGTTTTGGCTTGGTTTTGTGTTCTTCTGTTCTCAATAATTTTTAGGAGGAATTTACATTGGAGAAGGCAGTGTTTCATTAGGTTAATCCATATGGATAAGTGAGTCTGTTTTCTTGGGTTCTGAATTGGGATTATCAGTTATTGTGATTTTGAATTTGTTCCTTGACAAAGTGCATTGGTTATGATTATGCTTATATTGTGTTGGGTTTTTTAGATGTAGTTGCAAATGAATAATACTCTTATTGGTTTATTTTTGGGAATGATTTACTGTCTTGTAATGCAATGTGGGGTTTAAGGGCTAATTTTGTCTTTGTTTGTCTGATTCTTATTCAGTTGGCGTTGTAAGAAGAGAGTTAGCGAAGTATTTCTTAATCAGGGAATGACTGGGATTGTGAGTGAGGAGTCTGGAGTGGGAAAGTCTGTGGAGGGAATTTCCAATGGGCAGCGATGTCGATCTGGGGAAGCATTGGCAGAATGGCGGTCTTCTGAGCAGGTGGAGAATGGAATCACATCTACTTCACCTCCTTATTGGGACTCTGATGATGGAGATGATGGTGACAATTTCTTTTTCCAATTTTAACTTTATAAGTTTTCTTTTCTTTTTTACATTTACATTGTTATATTGCATGTTTGTGTCTGTTTTCCTGTATGAGCTTAGGGATGGTATTAGTGTCTGGTTTCTGTTTCCTGTTGGTTTCTATTCCCTTGTAACAAAAAAAAAGAGATTAGAAATTAAGAATGCTCAGATTAAGTTTGTATTATGTGAAAATATTTTGCTCCTTGGAATTTTGATTGATATCAGTAGTTTAGTGCGTTTATTGATTTGTATGGATAGGTAATTAAAGAAGGTAATTATTTAAATCTTAGACTACACAGATGTCATTTTAATGTTATGTCCCTTTGTCATCTTACTGGTTAAAAATTACTGTTTGACTAAAGAATTGTTTAAAGTCATATTTGTTTTTTCTCTTTATAGGACCAAAACCTTCGGAGTTATTTGGAAGATATACGTGGAAGATAGAAAAGTTTTCTCAAATTAACAAAAGGGAACTTCGCAGTAGTCCATTTGAGGTTGGCGGCTACAAATGGTATGAGGTGTTACATATCATTGGACTTACATAGCTTTTGTTGTGATTTAGAACTTAACTGTCGTGAGGGCGAGCCCGGTGCAGCGGTAAAGTTGTGCCTTGTTGACCAACCCTTGGTCATGGGTTCGAATCTGGAAACAGCCTCTTTGTATATGCAAGGGTAAGGCTGCATACAATGACCCTACATTGTGTGCTTTGAAGCCAGTTTCCTAATATATGAGCCTACTGAGCCAACAAGTTTGAACATAAAATAAACAGGTAATTGTCAGTTACAAACTGCAGGGATGTCCAAGTAAATGACATTACCTTAGGTGGGACCTTAGAGGTTTATCAGAAGTTCAAGAGCTTTAGGTGACCTGTGAACCTGCAATATTAGTTCTATGAATTCCTGTTGTCAAAGTAAATAACTTTTCCTTAGGCAGGGCTTTGGATTTCGTAAGAGGTTTATCAAAATGGCAGTTAGGTTAATTCTACAAAAGAGTTAGAAATTGGACAAGGACGTGCACAAAACCACACTAGAAGGACAATTGGTCTGACCAATGATCTGCTATTTTGAGATATGTATATGGAATTTGTGACCCTTTCATATACTAATTTGTCATACAAGAGAAATATACCTTCTTTATTTCACTTGCTACAGGTGTCTTGTAAGGACTATGTAGTTTTCATGGAAATCATGTCCTTAACTTAATGTTGGTATGTGCAGTCTAAGAAATACATCTTATTTGCTGAGATAGTTTATAACTTCATATTGTTGTGTTGATTTTTTGACTTAATAATTGTTTTGTTTGTGGCAGGTATATTTTAATTTATCCACAAGGCTGTGATGTTTGCAATCATCTCTCACTTTTTCTGTGTGTTGCTAATCATGACAAACTTCTGCCAGGTTCAATTCACGATCTTTTTCAGATTGCATTGATGATTATTAGTTTTATTTTCTACAATTAGTTCCATAATATTTGGTTGTGCTTACTTTTTCTTTCTGGGGCAAGACAGGATGGAGTCATTTTGCTCAATTTACAATAGCCGTGGTCAATAAAGACCCGAAGAAATCAAAATATTCTGGTCTGTTTCATAATAGTTGGGTTAATTGCTGGAGATTACTATTTTTCTTTCATTGTTAGTGAGATATATGCCCTTGAGTTTTCCAGATACATTGCATCGATTTTGGAAGAAGGAGCATGACTGGGGATGGAAAAAGTTTATGGAACTGTCTAAGGTGTATGATGGATTTGTTGACACTTCAGACAATCTGACAATAAAAGCTCAAGTTCAAGTCATAAGGTATTCCATACTTAATTATGTTATTTAGGATATTTCAAATACTCACAGTCCATCTTGCACAACGATGTCTTAATAATTAAGGTTACTGGCCATATGATATAATTTTGAACTTCATTTGGTTTCCTTATCTAGAAAGAACAACAAAACATATGGACGTCTTGTAATTGTGCTAGTTTGAGTGATTGGTCCTTCTCCATAGTTTCATAGTAAATTGAAAGCCAGCTAGAAATAATATTTTTATGATGCCAAGCTTGAATGTAGCATTTATTGCCGAGTTTATGAATCTTGGATTCCATTTGTGTCAATCTGTATTTTCCAGTGATTTTTGGAACAATATTTTATATTTTCTTGCACTGTTCATTGTTATTCTTATATCGTTCACAATTTTTTAACCTAAAGTTTGTGTGGCGATCCTCGTGAACATATGGTATGAGGTCTCATTCTATATTCACTGAATTTGTATGCTTTCTCCCTCCTCTAAAGTCTACACAGAATTTATATTGAGATGAATGAATATGTTACCCGTGGCTCTTGATCATGATAAAAGAAAACCTGTTAGATGATGTCAAATGCAGCTTGTCTGTAGTTAAAAGTAACTCATTGGTAAGACTGTGGGACCTTCCCCTTGTTAGGAAATAAAACACATTTCCTATAATCAGATTTATGAGAAACAAAATAAACGTGGAATAATCACACACAAAATTGATAACGAAGTTTAGTCAATTATGCCTATGTCTATGAGTTGTTGCAAACCTTTTATTGGAAGAGAAAATTATAAAAAAATGTGTTTACAAAACACTTAACTCACAACTCAAATAAACCCTCCCTTTTCTTTTTCTTTCTCTTTGTTGGAATGAATAATGGATTTTGGTATTTATACATAATGCAATGTACATAATCCTTACATTTTATTTCCTATATTTATGCAACGTTTTCATTTGCATTAGTTTTCCTATTTTTCTCTCAACAAATACACTCTTCCATGCATTTTGCTTTACTTTGTATGACCAAGTCCAACACACCTTTCTTGCCATCTGTGCTGCTATGGGAAATTTCATTAAATTTAAGGCTTAATGAGCCCCAGATTCGTGTCTTTATTTATTTTTACTTTTCTTTGTTATTTCTTGTTCTTCAAAGTGTGTTCCGGAATGTAAAAAGTTGACTTTTCTGAATTTATATTCTGGAATTATGAAAAATGACTTGCAGAAATTAATCTCGGAGTCAATTTTTTTACACAGTTCCAGATTGTTCTGGAATTTAATTTTCAGAAAGATGAAATAAAGAACATATACAAGGGTATTATTTTGAATAAAATTTGACCTCAAAAAGGAGGGTGTAGCTGCTAAAAGGGGTTTAGTGCGTCTATCATCAAAATTCACACCCGCTACCATGGTTCATTACCCACATGGCACTGCTGGTGATTTGTATACCCATACCCAATTGTTATAAATATAAATGAGAGAAGTGAATATAAATCAATCATCAGTCCAAATTTGTAAATGCCTTAAATAGAACATGTAATGGTGCTTAAAGTATTTGTAAGGATAGCTATTCATGTAAATAGATGCATTTGGATGGTTTTTTTTTTAACAATGAAGAACTTCTTTTGGCAGAAAGATTTCTTTGAAATTATGTATTTCCACTTTTAGAAAAATGTCAGAAGTTTTTTTTCCTCTTAAATTGCTTTTTCCACTTGTGAGAAAACTCTTGGTGAAAAAGCTTATCCAAACGGGCACAAGGGGAAAGAGTTTTTATGTTGTACTTGTCACAATAATCTGCCTGCATTGCTCTGCGCACCTGGAAGAAACATTAGACAGTTGTACAGAATTAGTGACCATCTTTTATTAGTTGTTTGCCAAGTTGGACTGTCATCTTCTCTTCTATTTTTTTAATACACCAAATTTTGTCATTTTTATTTTATTTTATTGAATTTGTGTGGCAGTCAAATGTGACAACTTGTTAATTTATTTTGCATTTTTCCTTGGGATCTTATATCTTGAAGTGTGACCATATATTCCTTGTTTGTTTCTGATGCATAGGGAGAAATCAGAAAGACCATTCCGGTGCCTTGATTGTCAGTATAGGAGAGAACTTGTTAGGGTATATTTGACAAATGTAGAACAAATTTGTCGGCGTTTTGTGGAGGAGAGAAGAAGCAAACTTGGGAAGTTGATAGAGGATAAAGCTAGGTGGTCAAGGTACTTGTGCTCTCCTTTTAAAATCTCCCTCTTCAGACACGTTGTAAGTCTAATCTTGCTCCAGAGTGTCACTTAATAAAACTGTGGATCATCAAGTTACTTCTTTTTCACACTTCCAGATCAATAGCAGTAGTTTAACACTTGAACTGAAAAATTTGATTTAATTCCCCTTCAATCTGGAAAGTAGAAAAAAATGTTAGCCATATTGCAAAGAAGATACAAAAGAGGAATGGATGTCATGGTCAAAATCAAATAGGTGATCATGGTTTTGATGTACATGTGTATCTTGAAATGTATGTTACATCCTATTTGAAGTTAAATATGATTTGATATTTTCTTTTTATTGGAATGTATATTGTTTTCCTATTTGATATTATGTATTATCTTTAATTGCCACGTATGTCAGACCTTTGAGCTCTGGTGTCTTATTTTGTTCTGATCAAATATTAATATGCATGCAGCTTCTTCTCTTTCTGGCGGGAAATTGACCAAACTTCTAAGCGTCACATGTCTAGGGAGAAGACAGATGTAATTTTGAAAGTAGTTGTAAAGCACTTCTTTATAGAGAAAGAAGTCACTTCTACTTTGGTAATGGATTCCTTGCATAGTGGATTGAAGGCTCTTGAAGGCCAGACTAGGAACCAAAAAGCTAAAGTGAAATTGCTGGATGCTGAAGAAATACCAGCACCAATTGTTCATGTTGAGAAAGATATGTTTGTATTGGTGGATGATGTTTTACTGCTACTTGAAAGGGCTGCGATAGAACCACTGCCTCCTAAAGATGAAAAGTGCCCTCAAAACCGGACGAAGGTAAGACATAGAATTACGTTTGTGATAATGACCACGGAATTTTGTGTTGATGCCTGACATAATATATGGTGATATGGTTGAGCACTGATCTCTATGAAATCTGATGGTATTAGGCTGAGTTTTTGGGAGGATATGGTTGACAAATAAGAGCAAAACTGAGTATGTTTAAATGGGGTCTAGACCAGAGGGAAAAGGAAACTGAAACTCTGCTATTGTATTCTGAATATTATTATATTTAAGATTGATTTTCACTCAAATGCTACAGCTGGTCATCTGAACTAATAACTAAAGAGTTCTTCGATCCATATATTATTTTGTCTTTTATTTTTTAGTTTTAGAATGATTACAAATGTTTTTAGAATTGCTTTGAAAATTTATAAATTGAAGAATAACAATTTTGTGATACTTTTTTTTTTTTTTGAAAAATGTCTCATATTGTTAACATATATTGGTAAATTACATAAATTGGTGATCATCAGGTATTAAATTACTTTTATTTAAAATTTTAATGGGATCTAATAATAAGGCCCCTTCTTGTTTAAACTTACAAAAGTGATTTATTAATTGTTTTTTGAAGCTAATATAAAAAGCTTGTGAGAATAGACAAGACTATATTTTTTTTTAATTTTACTTTGCCACCAAAAAATGTATTATCAATTTTTATACTAAAACTTAATATTTTTCCCTTTTGGAAAAAAAACACAAATAGGCCCAAATGATAATAAGAAAATTTTGTTCATGTTCAAAATTAATACTGATGTTTATGTTACTTCTAGAACTTATTTCTTCCACATTGGGAGCTATGCTACAATTCAGGGAATGCTTTTGCATCAATTAAAACACAATTCAGCCTGAAAAGAAATATCTACAACTTAATTTTTAGGATATTGATTTTGGCTGCAGAAACCTATATTCCTGCTCTTTATTATGCAGGTTCAAATAAGTAGTTCTTCATTTATTCATAATTTTGTGCATGCTTGATATCTTTTATTTTACCATCTGCAGCACCACTAACAATTTTTTTACCTTGCCACTTGAATTTAGGTTGAGCTCATACTTTATTTGCGCCATATTTATTTATTTCTTATCTTATATTTATGCAGTATATGCTTTAATCTTTAAGATATATATATATATATATATATATATATTTTAATAACAAACAAGTGTGGGCTAGTTAAGCTTGTAGATTACACTTCTTGCATGGTATCACCTGTAACTTAGGGGTTATAAGTGCAGTGAAATATATGAATATGGCGCTTTTGGTTTTTCTGTTTTGGAATTTATTTGAAACCTTTTTCTCTTATTTTTGCAGGATGGAAATTCTGGAGAGGATTTCAACAAGGATTCTATCGAGCGTGATGAAAGGCGTTTAACAGAGTTAGGTCGAAGGACTCTGGAAATATTTGTCCTTGCGCATATATTCAGGTAGCATACACAGTAATTTTGTAACGAATTCAGAGCGTTCAAGTTTCTCAGCTTCATTGCTTGTATATATACTCTTTACTTATGCTTGTATTTCTCCCTTAATCAAGTTTTAGAGAGGCATGCATGAGATTGACACAGTTAGTTATGCGGTCCATTTCTATGTACTGTTATTAATAATGATTAAAGGGGGGTAGGTTGATATTCTTTATATTGCCATTGGTGAATATCCTTAAACTGAAGGATCCGGTTGAGGCTATTCGTTTTAGAGTTAACATTTTTGGGTTGAGTTCATTCAAAACAAAGCAACAACATTAGCAATATGTTCAATGCATTTTGGCATACTTTTTTCAAAAAGTGTGTTTGGTAAATGCATTAGAATCAGACACAATAGGTCATTGGGATGTAATCTGTTGAACAAGCAAGAATGAGACACAATAGGACATTAAATTCAATCGTAGGTCTTATGTGTTTTAAAGTTGGAACAAAATAGAACAGGTAAAAGGGTAGTACATCTTGGTAATAAGCTTTTTGGTGGAACCAATGAGAATAGGAGATAGCCTTTTTGTTCCATTATGTTTTGATTGCTAACCAGATTCTACCCAAAATGTAATTAGCAATTTTCATTTCATAGACTTTAGCTCAGTGTTGAAGTGTTGCATCAACTGAGTGCTTATCTACTTCCACGTTTTGGCCAAAGTTCTACAATTGTGTACAAAATAGGATGCAGCTGATTATTCTGCACAATCCAGACTTAGTTTTGAGTTGCTTCAAGTTCAACTGCCTGTTTTGAAATATTAGCTTATTCAGAAGTTGTGATCCCCTTGTATCAATGAGCTTGGAGTTCCTCTACTTTGTGGCATTGCCCATCGAGAATAGGAAATTGTTGAAAATATGGAAAGATTGAGAAGTTCCTAATGGTAGGGCCCATATATGTTAACCTATCTAGAAGTTAAGGAGAGGCATAATTTTTGTTTCATTTGTTAGTCATGAATCAATTTAGATATCCTAACTATTTAGTTTCATGGGTGCAGTAATAAAATTGAGGTTGCCTACCAGGAAGCTGTTGCACTCAAAAGACAAGAAGAACTCATCCGTGAAGAAGAGGCTGCATGGCAAGCTGAAAGTGATCAAAAAGCAAAACGCGGGAGTGAGAGGGAAAAGAAGTCAAAGAAAAAACAGGTCTGGAATCCATTGAAAATGCAGTTTCAAGGGATTTTTAGTTATCTGAATGTCGATTTCACAGATGCAATGCATTGTCTAGTTTTCTTGTTAGCAAATTAGGTTCTTATTTGATTATCTATAATATTGTGGTTTAGAAGTCAACTCTAATGAATTTCACTACGGAAGATAAATAAACTACAGAAAAGGTACTGTAAATGACAACTGTTATGAGATAGTGAACACATTGAAAGCAGGTATAGTTGGTAAATACCACCAATTTTCTGTTTTTATCCTGGTACTGACGAACTCATCTAACTCCTGCTGATATGTCATTTGTACCGTTGGATGTGATTTTGTATGCTGAACCCCAGCTGAAGTAATGTAGAATTTCATAAATCTGGATTCTTTCTTTCTGATAAATAGCATCCTTGGATTCACTTAAATTTAAGGGAAATAAGGCATGGTATGTTCATATACGCTTTGCCCAGCTTTATGTGTGAGGTGCCTGTTAATGACCTCTCTTGCTTCTTTACAAACCCAGCCTTCTATAAATTGATTTAGGTTGATGTCTGATGCAGCACCACTAATAAAAGAAAAACAATAATGTAGCAAGAAATACAAGCAGAACGAAAGGAGAGTAGGGAGGAAATCATCTTAGAATGTTGATCTAGGTCTAACCCACAATCCCATAAAACTGGTTTATAAGATAAATGATGCCTTTCACTTATAAATTATATTGACATTATTTCTAGTCAGTGTTGGACTCGAGTTTTTAAAAATACGTTCCTTCACATCCAACATTATCGGGCTGGATATGCTGATAATATGGTGGATGACCCTTTTAATGGATTTAAGATATGTTCAATACTACTAATTCAACCCCACAACACCGATATGTGAGGTGAGGATTGTCTCCTCCACTTAGTGTTAAAATATCAAGTTTATGAACAAGTAACAAACTTACTGGTTAGTTTAGTCAGTGTCTGTCTAACCCATTCAGCACCTATTTAAATATTGTTAATCAGTAACCACCCTTTGAGCTAAAGTTTTCTTGATTGGATGTAATTTTGCTAGCAATTTGTAACCTGTAATGCTCTATTTTTGGGATTAAATGATGTAACGCGCATGAGGTAAGAAGTGTTGTGTTTTTTTTTTTTTTTTTTTTTTTTTTTTTTTTTTTTTTTTTTTTTTTTTTTTATTTTTATTTTTTTTTTTTTTT
>Ga0099824_1008525_pt1 | contig 13093 bp, 10 predicted proteins | sample SiratrowhiteBW_FD_76837 | JGI IMG/M metagenome (GOLD analysis project Ga0099824, IMG submission 76837) | Root nodule microbial communities of legume samples collected from California, USA - Siratro white BW | ecosystem: Host-associated > Plants > Roots > Nodule | place: USA: California... | reverse complement strand
CTCACTTTGTGCATGAGGTAAAATTGGATCTGATGGAATCACTTCTGTGTTCTTCCTTTCTTCCCCAACAGATGAACCAACAGTTCTTGAACGCATAAGTTCGGTCAAATGCTCTATCTCTGATCTGTGGAACAATACAAACTTATTACATGCAGACTTGTTCTAAAAGGAATGTTGTGTGAGACTACAGAATGACACGAATTTGCAATGGACAACAGAAGATGCAAAGTGCATGTTTCAAAACAAGAACTTCATAAATTCAATAAATTACACAGTAAGTGTAAATTACACCAACAGCCACCATGCACCATGCATACAATGAATGACGTGGGCTCAACTACATGGATCAAGGGGCAACATTGGCTCCATTCTTAACCGAAGGATTGTACCACCAATCCACATCATAAAGATACAACTAAGTTATATGTTGGAAGCAAGCCACCAAACACAGACCAATCAACCCAATACCAGAATCAGTGGTAACAGGCAGTTATGCACATCACAGAAAAATACCTGGTGAAAGTTTTTTGCTTTAGCAGTTTCTCAAGTTCAGTTAATCCATCTCCATCAGAACTGTTAATTTGGACACTACTTTCACCTACTACTCCTTTTTGCTTGCCAGAGGATTCATTTCCAACCTGTTCCTCAAACAGAAAAACAAAATGATAATCACAACAATAATAACAGAAACTGGTATCAATAAATTTGACATAATAAACAAGAATCAAAATAATAGGACCAATGATAGCAACTTGGGTATTATAGGATGCCTAAGTCCCACATCATCAAGTAGTATGAGATACTCATGGAGTATTTAAGTGTTTTGAGGGTAGATTCCCCAATGGCATTAGTACTACTTCAATTAATATCAGACCTAATTGTTGGTTTCTCAGAAAGTGCTGCTAAGTGAAGTGTCATTGAGAGAAAATCATCAAAGACATCGGCTTTTGAGGCAGTGCTATGATATGAACTTGGGTAGGCACCCCAATTAATTTCACAAACAAGGAGTGAAGTTATTCGACCTAATCAATTAACATGTTTTGAATTTCAAGTGAAAGTTATTCATCTTGGCATATTAGACATTTAAATTATTCCTTTGAAAGAGAGAGAAAATAATCATTGAAGAGTTTCAGAGCTTTCAATAATGATTTGTCAATAAAAACAAATTTTAGCTTATCAACTATCAAGAGAGAAAAGTAAAGTTCCATTATTACTCAACCTTCATAACTGCGTAATATTATGCTGTAGTTTAATAATGAAATAGCCAAAGTATTACTAGTGGCACAATGGAAATGCATGCTCATCAACACCCAAAATACTATTCATAAGGAGATACGAACACAAATAAGATATGTAAAGCATGCCTACTTACAATTAGAGCTGTTTCCTGGTGATGGTCCCTCACTTCCTGTACTACTTCTGTGCCAAAATATATATACCATAAATAAAAATAAGGAATCATATTTCTCACTCAAATATCAGAGAACAGCTAACAAAATGAAAATGAAATTAAAAAAATGAAAATTCACATAAAAGTTACAACTAACAAGTTACCTTTCCACAGAATATCCCACAATCTACCCAAACTTATACTCAGAAAAATAGGGAAAGCAGCAAGCCCAGAGAAATATTATAGCATTGGTTCCCATTTCTCATTTACACTTTCCCACTCTGAGCTTTGAAATTAGATATGCAACACAAAACCATTTGCAGCATATTTGTTTGTGTAGAAAGATATTAAGAGATGAAAGAAAATGATAGAATAAGAGCTTTAGAATACTAGAAACAAATGGAATGTGTAAATTACAATGGGTCCCACAATCAAAACTTTCAACGCTACATAGCACAGACATGCATGGACAGTCTTATACATATACATACATACATACATACATACATACATACAATATATATATACTCTGTTCAGCCAGCTGCATATTGATCCAACCCCTTCCCTGCATTATTTAACATCACACATCCCATACCCTTTGTCTCCTGTGCAGACAGAACACCAACTCCCCTCTCCTTCTTTGAAAAAACTTTTACCTTTTCTATTAATTTATTTCTTATTTTTTCGTTTCTTTCAAATCAAACACATACATACACCTTTACATTCCCATCCATTTCCTCTCTCTTTCCACTCTATTTCACTTCAACCAAACAAACTCATCTTCCACTTAGTTCTCACTCATTTGTCTTCTTTCCTTTTCTCTTGCCCTCCTTCGATTTCTTTCTTCCATTCTTGTAGATACTGTTTACAAACTAATTTCACATCACATATGATGGAAAACACTGAGAGACAGACTGAATCTACAACTCTAAAACCAAGCCAAATTGGTTCAGGGATTCCCAAACCCCCACATGCACTTGTCTTTACAAAACAACCATTTCCTGTAAACTCAAAAAACAAATCCCGACCTTGAGCTCCATCCCAACATTCTAAGTAACCAAGAGAGTTTCCTTGGTCTCCATATGTTAGACACACCCAGTTTCATTCTATCCTTTCACCCACATCCTCAAAACACCAAGCGCAATTTAAAAACGTATTTACATCACATCAAATTACAACACCCTCTAATTATATATAACACAAGTTTTAAAATTTAGTAACCGAATACATAGTACCACACAATAGAAAATTTTCTCAACCGTTCAGAAACATAACACAACGCAAAATTCTCCAGCTTTCGGACAATTAAAACTCCATGAACTAAAACTCAATTAGTTCAGAAATGTACACACAATAATAGTAATAATAATTATCCAAATCCCGCCTTAAATGCTTTAAAAATTGAACACATTGACATTATTAATTATCAGCACTAACAACCAAAAGAGATTATATTCTCATGAAATTAAGAAAAAAAAAACATGCAAAAGAAAAACCTAAATTGTAAAGTATCAATTTAAATTAATTGATAATTTGTTCAGAGAGAGAGAGAGAAACCTTGTGGTGTTGGTGGTGCTGCTGCTGGTCCTGGTGGTGCTGGAAGGCGTTTGCGGAAAACCGAGCCGAAGAGTTTGTGAGCGCTGGAAGCGATGAGCCTCTGCGCGGGATCGACGAGCTTTGAGAACCAACCGTTGTTTCGGTTAGGGTTTCGCAGCGCCGTCGGTGGACGATCGTAGGGCTTCGTTTGAGTTTTTCGGAACGGTCGTTTACGGAACTTGCCAAAGCCCCCGCCGCCGCCGCCTTCGTAAGGGTTCTCTTCACGCGCCGGCGCCATGAGAGAGAAAGAGAGAGCTTCGAATTCGAGAGAGAGGAAGTTAAGATAGAGCAAAATTAGGGTTTTAATCGCAGAGATAGAAAGAGAAGAGAGAGAAAATAAAAAAAAATGAAATGAAATAAAATAAAATAAAGGAAAATAGAAGGGAAAATAAATAAATAAATAATTGTAAAAGGAAATGGAAACAGGGTAACGGATATCCGATGAGCACGGAAGAGAATCTCTCACTACTTTTGTATTTTTACTTTGCCCAAAATAACTTTTTGTCCCTCAAAAATTTTATTTTACATTAAGGCTTAATCAATTTCTTTCTTTATCGTTGGAGTATTTAATAAAAATTTAATTTCTACAGTGTTTTCATTCGTTACTGATATACATTAAATAATTGTTCGTTTGATACATTAGTATGGTAAATGATAAGTATAATTCTTTTTATACCAACTACATTTTTTCACATATTGGTTTCATCTTAAATAAATTCTTTTTCAATTTTAATGTTTATAGTTTATTTTAATATGTCGTTTATTGATATTTTTTAAATAATAATTTACTCAAAAAAAAAAACTATTATGCCAATGACAAAATATAATAACTTGTTAAAATTATTTTATTGAAAAGAATAAAAGTTCATTAGTATGGTAGAATAATATAAAAAAATATTAATAAGTATTGTTAAAAAAAGTTTCAATAATATCTTTCACGAAAATTCATAAAAAAAATACTGGAAGGAATTATCTACTCAATATTTTGTTAAGTTTAAACTAATTCAATCTTTAGTATCCATTAAAGAAAAATGATATCTTTTTTATATTAGTGTCTTGACAGGATGTTTTTATAAAAAGTTTATAAAATTTCTCAGAGGTTATTGGGAAATTGTTAGTTATATTATTTTAAAATGTGAATACATGTTCACAATAGCGTTGTAGTAGTAATATGAATATTCTTAAATAGTGAAAATAATAACTTTAAGGTTAAGTGTTTTGACAATAGATGTATAATTAAAGAGATTCAAACTAGTATAAAAAATGTTGTGCAATCCTTTTATTCTTATTCTCTAACATTTTTTATTCTTTTAAGTTGTAGGAAATTTTGCTATCTCTCTTTGGACGTTTGAATAAAGAGTTTTTTTTATAGCTAAAAAGATTTCAAACAACTAATTCCCATTATTAGTTAGTGATTTAGAGATGTCTTCTAAAAATTTGCTTCATATATGGTTTTGGTAATTATTCAAAGAAAAAAAAAATCTTGAAATGGCTAATAACAGACCAACTTCACTTATTAAAGAAAAATATCCTTTTTGAAAAATTCACATTAAATTTTGTATTAAATTAATTGACAAAGAAGTATTTAATGTTGTTGTTAATGATTAATTCACTTTGTTTCAAATAGTTGAAAACATGAAAATTCCAAAAGAGTTATTGGCGTAGAGCTTGGAAGAAAAAAAACACAATATGGTGTAAGAGCTAAAAAAATTCTTATCGTCAACCTTATCAATAGATGAGTTTTATGGGATATAGATATGTCAAAGTGTTAAAGAATTGTGGAATGTGCTTAAAGTTACAAATGAGGACACAAAAGATGTGAAAATATCAAGAAATAACACTTTCATTCAATAATATGAGATGCTCAAGATGTTTTAGGATGAAAACATTTATGATGTGTATAAAATATTCACTCATATAGTGAATCACCTTGTGATTCTTGAAAAAAACTTTGATATAAAGGAACTCAACATCAGAAATATGAAAATCTTTAATAGAACTTAGTAACCAAATGTTTTATAGGATAAGTATTCAAACTCAATATGGGATAGATGTTAATCTCTCTCTTAGATTGAGTATTAAGTATATGTTTCTCTTATCTAAATACACAAAGTCACTCCAAGATACAAAACAATAAGTTGTTAAAATTAAAATGTTCACTCTCAACAAAGAGGATATGAATTATACGTCCCTTACACTAAAGAATTATCTTCACATTAGTAAAGGATGTATAATCATTAGTTCTACCTAAATCTTATAGCAAATGAATTATAAACTAAGCACTTGAAGACATGTAAATCTTTTTTGGTATAACTATGATCCTCAAATTTTTTGCATGGGAAAACTTTCTTTTATAGATGTTTTGAAAGGATTGTTGTAGTTAGCATACTTCATAATATCTTGTGTCGAATTTTACCCAAAAGTTATGACTTTATTTTGACATATTTTGTTGTTATGTATATCAAAGAAATAGGTGAGTCACACTCTTATCTTTGTGGAGTTTCTTTAGAGTTTATTGTACCATGTTAAGCACAATTATATTAATAATTGGTACGATGTGTTAGAGTCTTCCTTAAGAAGCATTAGTGGTCAACTTGATAGCTATTAAACAATTATACATCATAATGATGTCTGTTGTGTTGAGTAGTTGTAAATATGTTTAATTTATTTGTCTTACTTTTTTTATTTTGATTTATCACTTTTTTAAGATCGTTTGGTCTTGTAACACTTGTACCTTTTGGACACATTCATTTGGTGTTTCATTAGATGCATCTTATATTCATAAAGCTTCATAGAGGGACTCGATTGGAATTATGTTTAGAACTTGTAAGTCTACATTTAACCTATTGTTGTATATGAGTTTATATGTGATAGTTTAATCACGTGCATCTTGCATCCAATGCTTTAAGTGTGTTAGTCTAATCAAGTGCACCTTACATTTAAATGTATCTTGCATCTAATTATATTTGTTTTCCTTGTTCATGTTTCAAGGTACAAGAATTTTAGTGTCTCGTACTTTGTACTTTGTCTATTTTTGCTTTCATATTAGGTATTTTTGTTACGCACTAGAAGTAGTTTGTTTGTTATCATCAAAACATTAGTGTCTTAGGTATATTTTATCATAACTCACCTTTTCTCGATATCAAATATGAACCTAAAAAACATCAAATAATGACAAGGTCAAAATAATTAATCACTAAGCTCATCAACTACATCAATCTAAATCAAGAGGAAAAGTTTCCTAAAAAACAATAAAATTTAAAAAGAATTGTTCTTTAAACTTCATAAGAAGTTTATCATATATAAAACTAAATAACTTGATATTTAAATCATATTCATTTATCTTTTAAGTTTGGTTCTTTTTATCTTCTTTTAATTCCAATTTTTTTATTATTATTCTTTAATATACAAATTTTTCCTAGAAAACAAAAATGATTCATTTTATTAATAATTTTTAAAGAATATTAGATTCATACTTTGAAATATAACAAGAGATAAAAGTTTTACAACATTTTTTAAAGATTCTTTTACATTCATATTGTCAAAGCACATAAAAAAATATTTATTTCTCTTATTTGGCTTCCTGTAAGATTTGTTTTTCTCTATTCTCATCTTCTTTATTTCTCCTTTTTTCTTTTCTCCTAAGTTTTCTCTGATTTCTTTTATCTTTCTCTCTTTTTCCCTATTCTCTAAACTTTTCATTCATCGTGCTCTTTTTTTCTTTTTTTTCCAATGATTTTTTCTTTTTCTTAAGTAAGTATATATAATAATCATTGATATCTTGTTCACATTTTTCATTGGAATATTGATAAAAAAGTATATTCATGACCTTCACATAGTGAAACTAGTTTTAATCCTTTGATGTTTTTATATGCTTGTGTTTCTTATGTTCAAGTCTCTTCCAGTCATAAATTTTTTTTTTTAACTTTTCTATTATTGTAACAAGTTTTGATGATATTTATCTTTAAATGAACTCATTTTTGTAAAAAGAATTAAAAAAAAGAAACTAACACAAAGGGTTAATACAAATGAAAAAAAAATTAAACTTTACCATGAAGTAAGTGTTTGTATTTAATTCATTGTATATCCTCTTGAAAGATTATGTATTATTTATGATAACTTTTTTTAATTCAAAATTTTTTATATAAAAAGTTTTCATTTAACGTGAAAAATATAATAAATTTATCCTCGACTCAAGATGTCAATAAATAAAAAATTTTAAACAAAACTCAAAAAAATTAAAGACAAACTAAAAAATACTAAATAAAAAAATAGGTTAAATTAAATAAGAGTACATCATGAAATAAATCAAGGAAAAACAAATAGAAAAGGTACATTGAAGAAACTTTGAGTAATGTAAATAATGTATTTGGAACTTTTCATTAAAAAATTACAAAACAAAAAGAATCAAATTGTAAGAAATTAATCAAAATTACTTAGATTATTGAAATAATTTGAACATCCAATACATAACTCAATTAAAATAAACTTGTGTTAAAAAAGATAGAACATTCACATTATTTTGTTTTTTTCAATTTGTTTGATGAATGAAAGCTAATTAGGTATTCACTCGTCTTTAAGAAATTTAATCCGTACTTTTAACTTTTTAATATTTAAACTCAATTTTTTTAAAAAAAATATAGATGATAACACTTAGTTCTCGTGTGTGTTCAAAATTTGACTTCAAATACTTAAGATCTTTTATAATTTATCTCACAATAATATATTCAATAAATAAAATAAAATAATTAACAAATTAAAATATAACTTAAATTCAATGTTAAGATATGAAAAAAAAATATTTAAAGAATAAAAAGAGGATAAAAGACTCAAATTGAATTAGATCCTATCAAAATTTAGGTACAACCAATTACGGGAGCAATTTCTCCGGGAAGCAATTTGCTGAATCAGAATCAGATCCATGAATGAATTAGAACAACACACTGCATCACAAAGACAAATTAAAGGCATTGACTTCAATTAAGAAACTAACAACTTTATCATTGTGATTTGCTTTTAAAAAAAAAAAAAAAAAAACTGATTCACCGATTGCATTGTACCCCTTAACACATGTTCTTCACTGTTTGATAATTGATTCATTTAAGAGAAATTCTCTGCCAACTCTACTTCCGATTTCTGTTTTCGATTTCAATAGGAACAAACTTCCAAAATTTCACCTATGAACTTCACTAATTGCAATTTCACCAAACAAATAAACAAAGACAAGGACTGATCAAGGAGTTGTTGATTCACCTGTTTGTTTCGAAACTGTTGAGACCAAAATTTCTGCACGAACAGTTCACAAAGGATCTGCACTACTTCAGCTACTTGGATTGAATCGCTGATTTCATTTGTGCCAAAAATTCACGTTGTTTCAATCAAAGCATCGAACAAATTTAATGAACGAATTCTATTTCAGAAAAAATGTCATTGAAATGCTTACATTGATTCAGTTGTTTGATCGTGGCTTGCGACGATATGTTGCATCTTAAACTTCCAAAGCCACCGAAAACTTCAATTGCTTGCCGAAAAGCAAAGCATCACGGCATCTGTACACAACAGCTTCACACACGCGTTCACGATTACACCAAACGCATTTCGTTTTGATTTCAAGTCCTTGCCACAATTCTAAATCACCCGCCTCACGTTTATATGCACCATTTGACTTCAACGCGATTAATTTGAATTTGGAAGATCGTTTTCCGCTCTTGGATTTAAGCTTCAAATCCACCAAATTGATAAACAACAATTCACGTTAATAAATATTAACGGTATCGCCACAGGAAAATTCTAGAACTGTTAGGATCTGTATTCAAAATGTCGAATCTAAATTCTAAAAGCCACATGATGAATTTCTAATCAATAAAAATTTGGAAAAAATGGATAATTTAGGAAAAAAATTCAATTAATTATTAAAAAATAAAATGCTAAAGGAGATAGAAGAAGAAAATGATTATAACAATAAATAATTGGTAAATTGAGAAAAAATGTCCACCTTATATCAGCCATTCAAATATAAGAATTAAATGAAAATAATGTCCACGAAAAAAACTTATTTATCTCATTAAAACGACTCTTAAAATTTTAACAAAATTCAACATAAACTTATTTATACCAAATGAAAATAATGTCCACAAAAAAATTCTAATTATTAAAATATAAAAACAAATACAAATATTTAATAAAAATACAAAACCGTATAAATATTTTTTATTTCAATATCAAACCTCCTTCGTGTTTAAAACATGCACTCATGCATTGATAGTAGGTTCTGTTTCCTAATAAAGAATTATATGATTTTGAATTCTAATTATGTCACTTGGATATAAAATAATAGATTTTGAAAAAATATTCCCAACTCCTTAACTTTTTGCAATAAATAATGGGAAACAATATTTGTGTTTTTAAAATAACAATGATATTTTATTAATTAGACTAAATTATAGATTTCTTAAAAATGTAATATTATAATTTGTAAGCGTTTGTAGTTTTTTTTTTAAAATTTAAAGTTTTTTTTATTTGTTGATGTAAATAAGATAGAAGAGGGATTTAATAAAGGAGGAGAAAATGTATTACCTGTGATATAAAAACTCAAATAAGAATCAAGAAAAGAAAGAAAAAATATTTAGAAGGAGGCTAAAAGAAAGTGAAGAAGAAATAAAGAAGCAAAATAATTTAGAAATTTTAGAGATTATAGAATATTTCAAGAACATTAAAGAATATTTTATAATATTCTAAAATTACAAGAGTTGTTGGTTATAAAAGATACATCTCTTGTAACTTTCTTAAATATGTCACTTTTAAACATATGTAAATGTTATAATTGTCTTTATATATCACTTTCAAGTACATGTAAGGAGAACAACAACTTTAAATATATTTCTAAGTATTTTGGACAATATTAACCAGAAAAAATATATATAAATTATTTCTATACTTTCGAGAGTCACTTTCAATATCAAATACTTGTATAACTACTTTTACATGTCACTTTAAATATGTGAAATTTATAACTACTTCATATATCTTATTTTTTAATTAAGGATCTTGTCATGTACTTATCTAGGTGCTTATCTACCTTTCAAGACTCATTCATGTAAAAATTAAGATTAATAAATTAACTTTATATGTTAAACATATGATTAGTGTGACATGAGTGAAATCACTAACTTAATTAGACTTGTGTCCAGACTGTATTTCATCGTTATTTGTGTGATCATGTTAAGAATTCATTTTTTTTGTTCACATTGATTAAAACTCATTTTCTAAGGTTTGGACGAAATTCTCTATTATAAATAAGATGAAACTCTCTTATAAACTTATACTTGATTGATTTAATGCAAGATTGATGCTTTATAAAATAACTTTTATGTATTTTGAGAGTGTTTTATTTTTGGTTTGATGAATAACTTATATTTTTTTTCTTAATTCATTTTATTTTTTCTTTTATAATTTTTTGTTTTTTTTTTGGTCACAGATGTTTAATTTTAAGGGATGCTTTTGATTGAATTCAAAATTACCATAATTATAAATTAATTGTTGGAAATTTTATTTTTAAGAGATTGTTTTCTATTAATTTATTAAAATAGCTTAACAGTATTTTTATGTTTTTTAATATTACCATTGAGATTAATTAACAATATATTTTTATTTAATCAATAATGTAGTTTTCTTTTCAAGTTTTTTGACAACTGACGTTGTAATTAAATTTGTCCAAGAAATTGAATATCAACTACATTCATACCACAGAATCTATCGTTTATAAAAAAATCAAGTTAACACAACAAATCACAAATACAGAAGAATTGCACACCTGTGTTAAAAAAATACTCTCCTATGTTGATTAAGGCATAGTCGTGAGATATAATTTGTGTTAGGATTGAACTTTCAACACGAACTGAAGTTAGAGTTGAACTTCAACAAGAATAAATATTTTGGTAGATCATGAAAAATGTTAATTGTTAGCAAAAATGAGAAAGAAAATAAAGTGTAAAAAAAAAAGACTTTTGATTGGTAGTACAAAATAAAAAAGAAGAAAGAAAGAAAGTGTCGATTGCCAAAAATGTGAAAAAGAAGAGAAGAGATAAAAGAAAAAAAAGAGAGAAATTCGAAAGAAAGAGACCGTGGGATACTATCAAAATAAGAAAATAATTCGTTATTAGAGAAAATAGAAAAAAATGAACAATTTAGAAAAAAATAAAACAAATAAAAAATAACAAAGGTGAAAAAACTTATTATATCGGTTTTAAGTATAACCGACCTACCAGACACTTTCTATCATTTAAAATATTAATTCACAATAATAAGTATTTATTATCTCAATTTTAATCATAATTACTAAAATGATAAATCTTACCTTAATGATATTTTCATCTATCACCAAACTTATAACTGTTAATCAAGCGTGTAATAATAAATCTTTATTAATTCTATTTGTGTATTAGTGTGTGCATCTTCATAAAGATTCAAACCATCCTATATTTAAACCTTGATCCCACATATTGATTTACTTAACACACATAAACTCATGCTTTACATTGAATAATCTAAACCAATTCTTATCATGTTCTATTAATTTGTTGTCATACTCTTAATTAAAATATATTAAAAATGGTCCTAGTAAGCTCTTTTCTTCCCTGCATCCAATGACATTAAAGTAAAGGGTTTTCGAGACTCAAACTGTGTTACTTGTGCTTCTGATTATTACTTCTTCTTAGAATCATTATTTTATATCTTATTTTAAGATAGAATACAAAGTGATGGCTCAAGCAATTTGTGAAGCTTAATAGATAATTTTCTTTTCACAAAATTTTATGTTGATAATTTTATTCCTATTTTTTATATTTCGATAACAATCAATAATGTATGTTATCAATAATCTTATCTTTTATGAACAAATTGATTATATTAAAATTAATTTTCATGGTGTTCCCAGAAAGTTCATTCGAACCTCCTTTATTTATTGCCTATGCTTACTTATTGCTTCACAAACAGCTAATATTCTTACAATAGTTTTGTCGTCCAAAGTGTTTCAAATTTATCATTCTTAACTTGGCATGCATGCCAGCTTGCATTGATGTTGGGAGAAACGTGCAATATTTTTTTCTCTCTCGATCTTTTTTTTTTTTTTTTCGTTTTGTTGTTCCTTCTTTCTTGACATTGTTAATATAAAAGAATATGATTTAGAGAATATGAGCCTCAAAGAAAAAATAATAATAAATCGTTGTAATCATACATAGGTCAACAATCACATTAAGAAGTAAGTACCAAAATTCTATATCGAATATTTTAACGAGTTATTAATTAAATATTATTCACTAAAATGAAAAACTAGTATAAATTTCTACATACAAAACATCTTAGAGATTCTTAAAATTCTTTAGCTTAGTTTGTTTTTCCGTTTCTTATTAGAAATTAGACAAGATATATTGGAAAAAATAATCTCAAAATATTAATTGAATTTGGAATAAAAAAGAGAGAGTGAAATGTAACTTTAAAAAACTAACTAATTAATGCGCGACAATAAAAAAAAAGTGAACTAAATTATCAAACACTTTATATTTTTTGCAAAACCTTTTTACTTTGACTTCTAATTTTTTGAGTTATTTTTTAAGAGAGAATAAAATGCAAATGTAGTGCTTTTGGGTTTGATGTTTATTTTTAAAAGTTTAAACTATATTACCATTTCATATATGTTAAATCAACATTTAGTGGTATATTAAATATAGTGAAACTTTTCAGCAATTACAGAATATCAAATTAAATAAAACTAACAAAATATTTCCAAAATTCAAAAAATTAAACTACAATATGAAATTCTCAGGAGAAGTGCATGTGATGGAAGTTACCCAAATGATGGAGAGAGGGGCTAGACAAGAAGTTTTAAGCCACGAGAAAAAAAATTATTCCATCCTAAAAAAATAACTGGAATTTTAGCCATTCAATAAATAAACATTTAAAACATTTTTATTTCATATGTAATTTTAGATTTTATAAAATTTTAACTGTATGACCTTTTTATTGATATGTTCATGCAATTACTAATCGAAACTAATATATATATATATATATATATATATATATATATATATATATTTATATATATTT